>Ga0209634_1002011_pt1 | contig 14461 bp, 26 predicted proteins | sample LinPmetageLP40_FD_184043 | JGI IMG/M metagenome (GOLD analysis project Ga0209634, IMG submission 184043) | Marine viral communities from the Pacific Ocean - LP-40 (SPAdes) (version 2) | ecosystem: Environmental > Aquatic > Marine > Oceanic | place: Pacific Ocean | collected 2010-08-26
CAAATCAAGAAGTGGGTGCTGTTCTATTGGTTGGTCACCCCTATAAAGTCCAAACTTAACTGATGCCGCTCCGTTTGCTATTTCATTTACACATCTGTAAACAATAGCGTTTTCTTGGTAACCCTCTCTAGCTAAGTCATTATAACTTTCTTTAGGTTGTGTTTGTGTACCTACATTTGAATATGCAATTATAGGACCTTCTTTTCTATTTATACTTATATTTTGGTTTATTAATGCTTTCCAAGCGTCTTTTAATCCCATTAACTTACTCTCCATGTGGCTTGACCAGACGATTTGCTGAGTTCAGTTAACCCCCATACTAGGGCATCAAGTCTATCTGGTGAACTTTTACTGTCTAAAGTATAAGAACACATTTGATCTTCTAGTTTAGGAAAAGCACCAACATGGCTTACCTTTTCCTGTTCATATAATGCTGATATTGGCTCTGCTCTTACTAATTTACCTCTTGAAGCATGAACCTTTTTGTAAGGAACTACTTTGTCAACAGTTCTAATAAGACGCTCTACCAAATCACCACCATTATTTACTTCTGCTATAATTCTATCACAATTATGTTTGTAGTAAGCATTAATTGCAACATTCGCCCAAGTGTCTGCACTCATTCTATCAGATAAATCTTCTAAAATATAGTATCTATTATCAAAACCTTTGCCAACTACAATTATTCCAGTTTCATCAGAGTTTTCATTATTGCTAACAGCAGGGTCAATAGATACAACAACTCTTTGCATTTCAGGTATTTCTTTAACCCTTGTTTTCTCTATCATTGATGGACTCCACAAAGCACCCTCAACATCATCTAATACTTCAGCATATAATTCTTGTCTACCTAATCTAGTGTTTTCATATTTTTCCTTTAACATTCTTAACGCTGATGGTGCAAGATTGGCAGAATTATCAAATGTATTGCCTTTTGTAAGTACAATATTTTTTCTTTTAATTAAACTTTGTATTAATGGAATAGGTTTAGGTGTGGTTGTTACTATACATTGTGGTCTATCGCCTAATCTCAAACCAAACATTAATTGGTCAAAAGTATCTGGATACTGCCAAGATGCTAACTCATCACACCATGCTCTATGAAATTGTGGACCTCTTAATCTATCTGGCTCTGTTGCAGAGAAGCCTAATATCTTAGAGCCATTATATAACCTAATCTCTGCTGAACTGCTGTTGTAGCCTTGCCCTCGCCCTTTCATAAGGCATTCTTTAGGGATTATGCTCATAAGACCACTAACACCTCCAAAAGCAACTCTCCTAATATCTCCAAATGTGGGGGTGACTACTGCACAAATTGTTTCTGGGTGTGTAAGAGCATAAAATGCAATATCTGTTGCACCTGTTCTTGTCTTTCCCCAACCTCTACCTGCAAGTATTAACCATAAATCCCAATCTCCATAAGGAGTAACTTGAGCATCTCTGGCTGTGTCCTGCCAATCATTGGTAAGTGTGATTAGCTTTTTCTGACCTTGCTCTGTTAATTTGTTGTATCTGGTTGACAAGTCCTCTGAAATCATCTGAAGTTGCGACATTTGCTGTTACCTTATTTATCTCTTGTGCTTCACCTAATGCTAACTTACCTATTTTTTGAGCATTCATTGCTGTATTAGACATTTCCCTTAATTCTGAATTAGGTAAGCCAACGTAATTGGGGTTTGTTCTGTGCTCATCCATAGCCTTTTGCAATTTGATACCAACGCTATTTAAAAGACCCTGTGCAATGTTTAATGCACTTTCATCTAATCTTGAAGATGCTTTAACAAACTCATTAACTTTTTTCTCTGTTGTCTTAACTTCTATCTTGGTATGGAACTTATTCTTTTGAGATTGCCAATCATCTTTTGTTGAGTGCCTATATAAAGTTGCTCTAGCCACATTAAATTTTTCTGCAAGCTGTTCTACAAATGGGAATACTCTCTTGTTATTCTCATCTATATAACCCTCTATAAACTGTTGTTTTATCTCTTTTTTAAGACTTTCTGTAAGTTTTATAGTCATTTTATAAACCTTTAGTACAATTATCAGTTTTTCTCATTAGTTCCCATTATAATCTCATTTTCTTTTTTTTGAAGTAAAATTTGAGATTTAGTTGTCCAAGCCTTAGAATATTCTGCATCCTCAAATAATTTTGAAAACCCAGTTATATGTTTTAATCTTAGTAATTCATCAGCTTCCATACCCAAATGATTACATATATCTTCATCTTTCCAACCATTCTCAAGCATTGTAAATACCATATGAGACATACCATTCACACTATGCTTTCCCCTTGCTCTATTGTGTCTTACTGTACTAGCCATTCTATCGTTAATATCTTTATCAATAACAACTATAGGTAACTTGCCATGATTACGTTCTAATATATCCTTATTGGATTTGCAGACAAAGTATCTGTGGAAACCATCTACAATAATATACTTGTCTATTTGTTTATCATATATAGTTACTATTGGCTGTGTATAACCATCATGCTTAATTGATGTATAAAGCAACCCCATTTCTACTTTAGCAACTGAATTAGGATTATAATCGTTTGCTTGTACTTTTTCTATATTAACCCATCTAATATGATTAACAGGCTGTGTTTTTAGATTTGTAATATTGTTTAGCTTTTCTTTTAACTTTTCTACATACAAAATTTTATTTTCTTCTGTTAAATCACTTATGTCTTTCTCAATATAAGTTTCTATTGTTTCAACTGCTTCAGTCATGCTCCAACTATCTATGTCCATTCTTTCCCCCTATCTTCTAATTTAATGAATCTTAAATCTCTATCAGGTCTGTTCCAATTAACATTAATACCTCTTTTCCATTTACGAAAATTTACTGATTCAGGTCTTGAGGTAAAATTATCTATTTTGGTAAACTCATAATCATTTGCTAATATAGATATTATTTGTGTTTTATGTAACTCGTACTCTCTGTCCATACCATCATATTTTTCTGCCATGTCCTTAAATTTTACTTGGAATTTTTTATTTACTACTTCGTCTATAATTAGATATTTAAGTAAATGATTTCTGTATTCTTCCCAACTATTAAACATATAAGGCAGTTTATCTGTGCTAAACATATCTTTTTTGCTTAAATGTTTTGATTGATTGATACCTTGAAGCCTTGCTGTTAACTTATTCCATGTATCTGGTTCAATCTCATGTAAATAAAATAATTGGTCTACTGCTGTTTCGTGGTGCAAATTACTTATTCTCATTTTATGTGGTTGTAATCCAAATCTATAAAATTCATCATATACTTTACAATAACTCCATTTATTATAATGTATTGCTTTCCAAATATCTGAAACATTCCAATCATATAAAGGATAAAAAGTATAATGATTTAGCTTGATGTTGTTTATTGATCCGTAAGTAATATGCTTATAAGTTTGTGCATTTGTAAGACCACTTCTTCTGTTTGGACTTTCTTCTGCCCTTACTCCACCTAAAAATGCACAAGAATAATCTGAAAAATGATATTTTTGGAAATTTTCAAATAATTTTTTAAATCTATCTGTACTATAAACATTTTCTTTAATACTTATATCTTCTTTTGGTCGCATCCAATTTTCTTCATCTTCTGGATTCCAACAGTTTAACCAATGCTTTTCCATTGATGTAGCATTAAATAATTTAATTGGTATTTGTAGCCAATATGGCTCAACTTCTTTCATATTCATTACTGTTCTTACATAATCAACAACATTTTGCCATTCTGCTTCTTGGTCTAAAAAAAGCACTTTTAATGGTAATCTATTTTTTTTCTTTGCTACCATTAGTGCTAAATTAAATATTGCTGTTGAATCTTTGCCACCACTAAAAGAAACAATTACTTCATCAAACTCATCAAAAATATACTCTATTCTTTCAAGTGCTTTATCCCATACATTTTCATTTAAAAATATTTTCAAAATGGATTCGCCTTTGCATAATCAATACATCTTTGTATAGTTGTTTTGCTATCCAATATAGACATTGAATCAATAGATACTGCAATATTCCATTGAGGATTTAAATGTTTATAATTTTCATTTACAAATACTTGATGTGGACTTCTTGTATCTAATATATAAAATGTACCCCTTTTAAATAACAGTTCTTCTTTGCTTAATCCTCTGCAACCAATTCCTAAATCCACTCTTATTTTTAAATGATGTGAATATCTTGGGTATTTTAAATCTTTGTGTAATGGTGTTTGTTTTCTTACACCAATATAATGTGGGTCATCTTCAAGTTTATTTGGCGTTCTACCCCATGTTTGCAGTTTAAATCCATCTGTTTTAAATACTTTTAATATATTTTGTTCATTAGGCATAAAAACATTATGTTTGTTTAAATCTATTTCTGTTGAAAAAACCACAGGGTTTTCTCTTTCATCATCTTTTAATTTGTAATCCCATTTCAAATCCATTAATAAACCCCATCAGTAAATGTAAATGATTGTCTGTTTGTTGATGCTCTTTTTGGGTCTATAGCACTTTTACCAACTCTATGGTCAACTAAATTAGGAATATGTATCCAATATTTTATTTTTAAGTGTTTTATCCAATCACATACCATTTGATCTGTGCCATTTGGGTGTTTTGCAAGTTTATTTGGTAATTTTGACCAATATTGCCAGTAATTTAATAAATTTTTAGAATAATTAGGTGGGTAATAAGTACATTGATTCATTAAAAAATTATTATCCCATCTACTTCCAATTTCTAAATCTTTTTTTCGCATTGAAAAAAATTGTATTATATTAAATGGTTTTTCTGAAATTGCTTTTTTTGTTTTATTTAGAAAATTATTTGTTATTATAACATCTTCTTCCATATGAATACATGGTTCATTTTTTGCCATATCTAATGCTCTTAAAAAAGTATCAAAAGCATCTTGTTTTACATCCATACAAAATTCAGCAGTAGGCAAATTTTTTTTTAAATATTCAATATAAGTAATTCTAGTTTTTATTGCTTTAACAATTATTCTCATGCTAATGCTCTATTTATTATTTCAGTATCTCTTATGTTTCTATCCATTGTCCAATACTTATAGTTATCTATATAAAGCACAACATATGGATAACCTTTATAAAATTCTACTTTTCCATTATCTCTTATATACTGACAAGCCTTAAAAAAATTTTCATCATTGTTCCATTCTCTTTTTATTGAATAGAAATGTGGGTTATTAGGCATAGTCTTTGCAAATCTGTACGATTTACTTGTTATTTCTTGAATTATATTCATTACATTCCACTAAATTTAAAAGTTTCTGCACAATGTGGACACACAACCTCAATAGCATTATCTGAATCTTCTGCACTTAAATTAGAAATTTGTTTGTTAATGTTATCTTGAGCATTATTTATATCATTTTGCTCTACATCATTAAAATTATAACTTGGTTCTGTATTAGGATTAAAAGAAAGGTTCATACTATCTGCATCTACGCCAACTAAAGATAAATCAAAACCTAAATCATTCATTTCTTTTAGTTCACTAAAATACATTCCCATATCCCAATTACTATTTTCTGCTAATTTATTATCAGCTATGACATAGGCTCTTTTTTGTTCATCTGTCCAATTTTTTGCAACCATACAAGGAACAGTTTCTAATTCTAGTTTTTTGGACGCTTCTAATCTCGCATGACCTGCTAATACAGTATCATCTTCATCTATAAGAATTGGTGCAGTAAATCCCCATTCTTTTATACTATTACATATCTGTTCAATCTGCTCATCTGAATGAACCCTTGAATTACGCTCATATGGTAACAAATCTATTGGATTTTTATTTATAAGATTATCTGATGCAAATTTCATAATTTTCTCCTGTACTAAAATAATAATAAACATTTATTTAAAAAAAACAACATAAAACCACATTTAGGGGTTGACATACTGTCTAAGCTGTATTATATTATATATATAAACAAAGCACAGGAGTTAAAAATGTTAGAATTAAGCCAAGTAACAAGAACAATAGATACTACTAATTATGTAGCTACAAATACACCAAATGCAGATGTTTCAATAGTTGTTAAATATGATGACAATGTTGTTGTTAATATATTTGATAATGAAAGAAGTGAAAATACTATGAGAGTATTTGATGATTTTGATGAAGCAGTAAGATGGACTGAAACAAGAGTATGTATGAATGTGAGTTTTTCATAATGATTACTAAAACAGAAATACTTAAAACTGCAATGTTAAACCAAGATTGGGAGCAAGCAATTAGGATTGCTTCCAAGTTTCAAAACTTAGGAAAACATAAACATGAAATTAAAACTGCAAAAGATGCAATGTTTTCACCTAGCTTTTATGAGCAGATTGGCAAGAATCCAAAAGAACTAATTACGATTGGTGCTGAAGCAATAAAAGTAAGATATGCTTATTTATTAATTGACAAGGTAGTTAAAGATAAATAAATTTAAATACTCATTGTTCTCCCTATCCCCCCAAGCCTTAAAACTTGGGGGTTTTTTTAATCACTATATGGAACATTGTAATCACCACCACTTTGATACGCTTGGTCATAATTAGATTCTTGCTGTACCTCTAAATAATTTTTTGTAGGTACATTATAAGTAAATAATGCTTCTCCTATATTCCCATACGTTCCTTGTTCTCTTATCTTCTTAGTGCAGATAACAACTTGCTCCTCATCAAACAATCTATGCACAACTAATCCAACATCTGCCATATTATGCCAATGTGCTGAACCACTTATCTCATACATACTTGGGATTGGGTAAGTTCCATCTTGCTGTCTTGCTAGTTTTGCAGGGTGAGCAACTACCCACATTATAATATTATGGGTTCTACAAAAATGTTTACAAGAAGAAATCATATCTCTTATATGCTCATCTTCTCGTTTTCCCTGCTTTCTACTAGCATCAATCTCATTATATGGGTCTATTACTACTCCATTGATTCCATGCCTTATACAAGCACCTCTAGCCTTTTCTAATAGCCAATCAATAGTTGGAACTCTGTCTTTGCTTTCAATAAATATAAAATGTTCTTGTATCCAATTAATTGCATCTTGTAATTCATCTTCATTAATCCTTGCATTATTGCCAATATCAAAAGGTTTTTTAATATAAATCTCTGCTAATCTTTTAATATGATGAGTTGTTGAATGTTCTGGACTAAATATAGCAAATTTCCATTTGTGCAGTTTACTAGCATTAATCATAATTTGGTCAATAAAATTAGATTTGCCATGATTAGGTATTCCTGTAACAACTTGAAAGGTTGATGGCATTAATTTATATATCTCATCTAACTGTGGAAACCCTGTGCTAAATGGTCTTGATTGCAAACCATTATATAAATCCCATATTTCATTTAAATAATCTTTAGCACCATAAAGTCCATCAATAGGAAATGGTTCTGCATATTGAATACATTCTTTGAGAACTTGACCACTATGATCAACCAAACATTCGTTGGCATCTTTACATTGGTAATCATCTATTCTTGGAAAACTTACTCTATAGCACTTATCTTTTCCAAATCTATGTGCAAGTTCTGCACTTAAAGCCTGTCCTGCTTCATCCATATCTGTTGCTATAATTACCTTGTTTATCTTTTGTAACTTTTCACAGTTACCGATAGCTGTGAACCTTTTATCTTCCTCATCAAACTTAGCTTCCTTACCTGCACCATCAGGTAAAGATACTGCATTTTTGATACCCACCTCATAAAGTGCCAATACGTCCATCTCACCCTCAACAAAAATAATCTCATTACCTTTAACCGAATCAATGTTAAATAAAGTCCTTTTTGCATTTGCTTCCTGCCTAAATTGTTTTTCAAAACTTCTGTATTTTACGTTTACAACTTCTCCATCTTCAATATATGGAAAAGCTATACAACCCTCATGTCCATCTCCAAAAGATTTTTCTGTATAAAATAATTTTAAATCTTCTGCTGTTTCTTGAGATATTCCTCTAGCCTTTAAAAATGCCAACGCTTCAACATTTAAATTAGTTTCTTTTGGAACACTTGGCTTGCTATAGCTAACTTTTCTATTTAATCCACTATCAAAATCTTTATATGTTTTATTATTCATTCCACCTGTCCACCCACAGTTGTGACAATTCCAAACAGCACCATCATTGTTAATAGTTACTGATAAGGGCAAATCGTTTTTATTTTTTGATTTTCTTGAATTACGACATTGTGGACAATAGGTCTTTGTGTTTCCACTACTACTTCCATTCAATACAATTCCATAATCCCTTAAATCCACAATACTCACCCTGCAATACTCGCAAGGTTCTTGTGTATCCTTTTTCTAGGTTTGACAGAGTGGCTACCAAAACTATTATATATAAAAGGTTTGTTAGACTTTGTGTCTATGCTAGTAGGACTAAGTGTCAAGGTATATTCATTGCTAGTTTGTATTTTTGGACCATTAGCCATAAATCTTTGCCTAGCCTTAATAAATCCTTTTTCTTGTAGTGCTTTAACTGCCCTATGTGCTGTTCTTGCAGAAAACCCTGTGTCCTGTGCAATTTTTTCTAAAGATGGAAAACAACTATTACTGTCATTACATCTATTCGCTAAACATACTAAAACAAATTTCTCTGTAGAAGTAATCTTAGTGGTATCTTGGTTTAGTGCTTCAAATATTAAATTTTTACTCATTACATTCTCCTTATTAATTTTATATTAATGGCATAGACAAATGTAATTGTAAACCCTTTAAAGTGGCAAAAGTAAAATATTTATATTTCTTGTATTAATATTGGTGGATTATATGTAGCTAGAATTTTTTTTCTCAAAATATAATCTCTTGTCTTTGTGGCTTTAGACTTTACATCTTCTACAACAGATAGTCCAGATTGGTTTAAATATCTGAAATCAGCAGTATATCTCCCAATTTTTTGTCCATTAACCATAAGGTCAAATTTTGGGTGAATTTCAAGATTAGCTATATAATTATTTTTTACAAGTAATTCTAATTCTAAATATCGTTTTAATTCTTTTTTAGAGTCAAACTTGATTCCTTTGTATTCTTGTTTTATGGCGTTGTATTTGTTGCTCATATAAGTCATGCCCTGTAACTGAATTGGTTGTAAGATTAAATATTTTTTCTGCAAATTCAAATCTTGGCAGTCTTTCACCCCTTGACCATTTCTCAACATTCCTAACAGAAGTATTGAGTTCTAAGGCAAGACTTTTACAAGTATGCTTTTCTTTGTGCATCCATTCTCTTAACTTCATTTTACTCTCCTAAAACTAAATTGATAAGACTCTATCACAAAAAAAATATATGACAACCCTTTTTAGTGCTTGCAATTCCCTTTTTTGTGGTTATAATATATTTTGGGTTGTTGATGAACTCGACCATGTACTTAAATATATCGCAGTATATATAGGAAGTGAAAAGGGAAACATGGCAACCCCATAACCAAGAACGAAGTAGGAGGAAACAATGAGCAGTAATAACCCTTTTGAAACCCATAATATTGGACATTTATCAGCTAGTTCAATTAATACATGGGTAACTGACCCTGCAAAGTGGGTGGCTACATATTTATGTGGTCTTAGTTCTAAAGCAGGACCTGCCGCTTGGCGAGGGATAGCAACAGAACACGCTATGCACAAAAGAATCAGTAACCCTGATTTGCCATATAAAGCAGTAGAAGAAATGTTATATGGCAAATTTGATGAATTTCATATGGACACAAATACCTTTGCATCTGATAAGGTTGCAAAAGAAAGATATGGTTTAATAAATTATTATACTAGAGGAATGGAACTATACAGCACTTTGGGAGAAGCAACTAGTTATCAAGAAAAAGTTGTAATTGATTTTGAAGAATTATCAGTTCCATTTGTAGGTTATATTGATTTTATTTACCCAAACCAAATTAGAGATACTAAAACTGTAGCCAGAATGCCAAGTGGATTCACAGAAAATGCTTCAAGGCAATTAGCTATATATGCACAAAAATATCCTGATTATGAAGTTTGGGTTGATTATATTACACCAAAAGAAGCAAGGTCTTATAAAATGGCACAGCGTGCTATTGATTATAGAATGAAAGAATCTTTAAAAATTGCTTTTGGTATACAAAAATTCTTGAGCATTAGTAATGATTCCCAAGAATTAGCATCTATGTTCTATCCTGATTACGATAGTTGGATGTGGTCAAGTGAAATGAAGCATGATGCACAACAAAAAATATGGAGAATATAATGAACTACGAAAGTGAAAAGGTAACAGCAGTTAAATCTGCTATTGAAAAAGCACGACAAGGATTTAAGCCATTAAAGAAATCTGGAGTAAATTCTTATTTTAAAACCAAAAGTGGTGACCCACATTTATTTAGCACATTAGATGATATATTTGATGCTTGCTTGGATTCTCTTAATGAAAATAAACTTAGTATTACATATCAAGTGAGGTTATTGGAAACTCAAAATGGTTTTGAAAACATATTGACTACTAATATTTCACATACAGAAAGTGGTGAGTATATATTATCTGCTAGTTTATTAGGTAATCAGACTGCCAAAAGCCAAGACTTGGGTTCTGCTATAACTTACATGAGAAGATACCAAATACAAGCCATGTTAAATCTTGAAGCAGATTTTGAAGATGATGGTAACAATGCAAGTGGAAGAAGTAGTGGCACGATTGAAAATAAAAAGCCATCAAGAACTTACACAACATTTGATAGAGATGGAAAAGCAAATGGAACTTACACAAATTTTGTGAGTTATGTAAAGGCTCTTAATATTGAAGCTATGAAGATGCACCCAGAATGGGTAAATCAAACCGAAACACAGTTGCATGATATATCTTGTTGGGCAGAAAAACTAGGAGATGAAGATGTTAAAGCAAAAGATGCTTTACTTAAAAAATGTTCTGAATTATCAAAAAAAATAGGAGTTGAAAATGAATAACAGAGATAACACAAATAGTGGTATTTTGTTTCAAAATACTGATGATTGGAAAATTGTTCAACAAGGCAAGATTAATCTTAAAGGTGAGGATCATAGGATTATTGGAGTTACTCGTAAAAATAAAGATGGGCAACCCATAGTTGAATTATATCGTGCTATAGGAACATTAAAGGCAAATGATGATAAACAAGGTGATAAATCACCAGATGCCAAAGGTGTTGTAAATGTTATATCTGATACAGGTGCTATGACTATATCTGCTTGGAGAGAAAAGTCTGATAATGGAAATTCTTATACGAGCCTAAAAGCAAGGGAGTTTACCAATGACCAATCAAGTGAGAAAAAACCAAGTCCACCAATAAATCCTGTTACTGATGACTTAGATGATAAAATTCCATTTTAATCTTAACCATTATTATGGATAGAGGTGGGATATTGTGTAAATCTTTCTAGGGGTATCCCACTTCGTAAATAAGGAAACTAAATGCTAATACCTAAAGCAGAAAAACATAAAAACAAAAAGCATTTAATTTATGTTTCAGAACAACAATGTTGTCTAAATGTTGTTAGTGAAGATTGGTGTAGTGGTAATATACAGGCTCATCACTTGTTAAGACCTTTTGAGGGCAAACGAGGAATGGGAATGAAAGCATCAGATAAAAATGTTGTTCCTTTATGTTACCACCATCACGCTAAATTACATGATAAAAACGGAGATGAGGATAGCTTTTGGATTGGCTTTGGTTTATCTGAAGATTTTGGTCGTTTAAAAGCAAAAGAATATTGGTTGAAATCGCCACATAATAAGGAGAAGTAAATGATTAGTGATGATGAAGTACAAAAGTCTTTAGATTTTTTAAGAGATACAGCAGATCAATCTGCAAAATTTAAAGCTGAAAGAATATATCTTGAGGAATATAGAAAATCCTTAAAAGCATTAATAATGAAACAATTTACAGATTTGCCTGTATCAGCACAGGAAAGAGAAGCCTATGCTAGTCCAAGATACCAAGACCATATAAAGGCTCTGCAAACTGCTGTATTCAATGATGAAAAGCAAAAATTCCTTAGAGTAGCCTGTGAAGCAAAGATTGAAGCATGGAGAAGTTTTTCAGCAAATCATAGGTCTATGAAACTTTAATTAAAATAAATTAAAAAAAACTCTTTTTAGGGGTTGACTATATAACCTACCTATGCAATTATAATTTGTAAGTACAAAACAAATAGCACAGGAGAAGAAAATGACTAATTTAAAACCAAAATTTGTATATGTAAATTGGAGCGAAAGTTCAGCATTTGAGGACAGTTCGATGTATAGCTTTGAGCAGTTTGAAAGAATAGCTGAAACAGTTGCAATAAACCATGATAATGGTGGCTCTTATAAAAAAACTAACATAACAGTTATTTTTAAATGTGGGCAGACATACCAAGCAAGAGTTGATTTAAACCCTAGCTGTATAAATTTTGAACAGCACATAAATCAATGTAAAAAAACTTATCAAAAATGTGTTGATGGCAACTATGAAAGAACTGACCTTTGGGTTCAAAGTGTTGTGGATTTAAATGAAACTTGGAAAAAAATAGAATTTAGGGAGGTAGCGTAATGTATGAAGTTTATAAAATAAATCAAGATGAAACTTTAAGCCATAAAGAACATCTTAATAATTTTGAAGAAGTCAATAATTGGTTAATTGATCAAGCGTATTATAAATATGAATTGGTTAAGATTATAAATGTTCAGACAGGAAATTTTAGAGATTATAAACTTGATGATGATGAATGGATTGTAATTAATAGAGGGGGAGCAAAATAATGAAACAGACACAAAAAATGCAAGTATTAGAGCATCTTAAAAAACATAAAACGATTACCTCTTGGGAGGCTATACAAAAATTTGGATGCACAAGATTAGCAGACAGAATATTTGTTTTACGACAAGAGGGTCATTATATAATTACAAAAAATATTACTGAAAATGATAAAACATTTGGTGAATATACTTTGATAAAAACATATAAACAGCAATGTAGGGAATTATGATGCCAAATTATATCAAAGGTTATTTAAAATTTATGGGAGTCATAGCAAGTGCTGTGGCTACCCTTTACATCATATATTATTCTTTTTGGTTTATATGCTTAATTGATAACGCTTGTTATTATAGAACCTTTGGAGGTTAATATGAAAAATGAATTTACAAATCAAATTCAAATGATTGCTAATGTATTGCATCATAAATCAAAACCTACAAATCAAGATGATAATATTTATAAAGAAGTAAGTCATTACTCTAGGCATATTAAATCTTTAACAAAAGAACTTGATAGAGCGTTGTTTACTAAAAGTGAATTAGATATGATTTTAAAGATTGCTTTAATGTATATTACTTGGGATAGAAAAGAAGAAAAACATCTTGAAGCTATAATAAGGAAATGCAAATCATTATCTAAAATGGCAAGAACATCAAGATACGAAAGGATTAAGTAATATGCAGACACCATTAGAAAAGAAAAGAGCAACCTATTTATCATTTTATAAAGATGGAATTTATGATGGACTTTTAAATCAAAAAATAAATCCTATAAAAAATTCTTCTGCATATTATAAAAGAGGATTCCATGATGGACTAGAGTTAAAGGGTTTTGTTATAGAATATAAACTTGGAGTAAAAAATGAAAGATAACGTAAACAATCCTGCACATTATAAAAAATCAGATGTTGAATGTATTGATGCAATTAGTTCAGCGTTATCGCCACATGAGTTTAAAGGATATTGTAAAGGAAACATTCTCAAATATGTTTGGCGAGAAAATCACAAAGCTAAAAAAGAAGATTTAAAAAAAGCACAATGGTATTTAAATAAATTAATTGAAATATATAAATAGGTAAAATTATGAAACATATATTAATTAAAGAAACATCAGATGAGGTTATTTATCTTAGAAAGCTATTACAAAAATATAAAATTGATACAGATAATTGTGAATTATCACATATAGAAAATATAAAACAGATTGATAATTTTATAAGACACACACAAATAATTTATGCAAAATTAAATTATTTTAATGGATTGGAAGAAAAATGAATCTAATTAAACACGAATACAAAGGATATATATATGATCCTGATTTTACGATTATGTCTGATGGTGTAGAGATTAATCATTATATCTTTAAAAAATCTGATTTATCAAAGCCATGTTATTTTTACTATGGAGTTAAAAAAGATTACATGAGCAAAAAACAATTCATAGATTATATAATTCTTATGGAAAAATTAACATATAATGGGTTAACCACATTTAGGGGTTGACTTACCCTTTTTTTGTGTTTATAAATATATGTAAATACAAATAGCACAGGAGTTAAGAATGAGAGTTTTAGTAGTAAACACAATTTATTTTGAAAACTATAAAAGCCATAACCAAGATTGGGATGGTAAAACTGCTTGGTGGAAACGTAAAGGTGGTTCAAGCAAAGCTGTAGCAATCATATTGGGTTGCTATGGAAAAAGTTTAGATGTTATG
>Ga0209634_1002013_pt1 | contig 14454 bp, 10 predicted proteins | sample LinPmetageLP40_FD_184043 | JGI IMG/M metagenome (GOLD analysis project Ga0209634, IMG submission 184043) | Marine viral communities from the Pacific Ocean - LP-40 (SPAdes) (version 2) | ecosystem: Environmental > Aquatic > Marine > Oceanic | place: Pacific Ocean | collected 2010-08-26
CTTATAGCCAGGTTTTGAAAATGTTCCCTCATCGACGTGACAGCGATATGCTGCTTTATCAGTTGGCTAAAGTGTACATGCTTAAAGGAGAGGACGAGCAAGCACTCAGTATTTTAACCCGCTTGACAAAAGACTTTCCAAAATCCGATTTGATGTCCGAAGTGCAATATCGTCGCGGTGATATCCTATTTAACTTAGAGCGATTTGTTGAAGCCAACGCTGCATTTGCCTATGTAGCCAAGGGTGATAAACAAAATAGATTTTACATTAGTGCTAACTATATGCGCGGATGGAGTCAATTTAAGTTAAGCGCTTATGACAACGCATTATTGTCTTTTGTAAAAGTAATCGATGAGCGTTTTGCTGATACTACTGCGATCGTGATGGCTTCTCGTGGTGATAAAGAATTATTAGATGATACTGTACGCGTTATGAGTATGATTTTCGCGGATAATAATGGCCACAAAAAAATTGCTCAATTAATGCAACGTATAGGCTCTCGCCACTATGAATACTTACTATATGATTCTTTAGCGGAATATTACTTATCTAAAAATCAATATACGGATGCCGCTCGCAGCTACAAAGCGTTTGTAGCGGCTACCCCGACGGATGTGCTTGCACCTGCTTTTTATAGCAGTGTTGTTAATAGCTATAAAAAAGCAGGTTATGTTGACCTTGTGTTAAAGCACAAGATGGCCTACATAGAACAATACGGTATTCGCAGTGCATACTGGTCACTATATGGCGAAGATATTCGCGATATGATTCGTCCAAATATTAAGGACTACACTTCACAATTAGCCCAATATCACCACTCTCGTGGTCAGAAGTCTAAAAATATTAAACGCAAATTTAACGATCTTTTAGCGGCATCCCGCTGGTATCAAGAATACATTGATACTTTTCCTAGTGATGAAAAGGTTGGCGAAATGTATTTTTTAAAGGGTGAAGCTGTCTATGAAGTGGGTCGTTTCGAAGAAGCGATACTGGCCTATACTCAAGGTGGGTATGAGACGCCTAAGCATGATCAATCTGAAGACTCTGCCTACGCTGCTTTAGTGGCCTACAATCGAATAATTGACAGTGCTAAAGAGAGCGAAAAAGCATTCTGGTTAGAGCACAAAGTAGATAGCGCGCTTCGCTATTCAATGGTGTATCCGGATAATAGAAATACATCTCAGGTTTTGGCCCGCGCAGCAGAAGGCTTATTCAGTCTTGGCCAATTTCAGCGAGCGGTTGATGTTAGTGCATCAGTATTATCAAGAAAAGATGCGAATCTTAAGCAGCGTTCAGTTGCACATTTAATTAAAGCCCATTCACATTTTGACCTTGCACAGTATGAACAAGCTGAGGTGGCTTATGTGGCTGCTTTGTCTAGTAAGCAATTGAAAAAGAGTGATGTAAATGGGGTTAATGAAAAATTGGCGGCCAGTATTTATAAGCAAGCTGTTACATGGGTTGAAAAGGATGTACTGGATAAGGCTATTAAAGACTTTATGCGCGTAGCTAAGGTTGTTCCGAGTTCGCCAATACGCATAACGGCTCATTATGATGCGGCTTCATATTTAATGAAGAAACAAAAGTGGGAAAAAGCAGAAGACATTTTGATTAGTTTCAGAGAGAAATTTCCTAAACATAAATTAGCCAAAGATGTACCATCTAAACTAATAATTGCTTATGAAAACTTAAAAGATTGGAAAAAAGCTGCCTTTGAATTGCAAAATATTTGGCGCTTTTCTCGTGACCAAAATGAACAACGTATCGCTTTATATCAGGCGGCTGAATATTATGAAAAGGCTAATGATATCGATAATGCAATGGTTATGCTTAAACGTTATGCCCATAACTACCCAAAACCATTTGATGCCCAATTAGAAGCTATTAATAAGCTTGAAGGTCTATACCTTAAACAAGATGATCATGAAAAACGCCGTTACTGGCTAGAGAAACTCATTGCGTCGGACCAGAAGGCAGGCAAATCTCGTACCGAACGATCTAAATTCCTGGCGGCTAAAGCCTCGTTTGAATTGGCGGATTACGAACGTCAACGTTATGCTCAAATAGCCTTAACCCTACCTTTACAAAAAAGTCTGGGCAAAAAGAAAGTGGCGCTTAAAAAGACATTAGATGCCTATCAACGCACTGCCAAAATGGAAGTGCAAGAATTTACAACAGCCGCTACATTTCAAATCGCAGAGATTTATGGCGAACTCTCACGTGACCTAATGGCTTCTCAGCGTCCTGCTGGTTTAGATGAATTAGAATTAGAAGAGTATGAGTATTTATTAGAAGATCAAGCTTTCCCATTTGAAGAAGCTGCTATTAATATTCATGAGACCAATATTAAACGTAGCTGGGATGGCTTATACGATAGCTGGATCGCGAATAGTATCTCAGCCCTTTCCAAATTAATGCCCGCTCGTTATGCCAAGCAGGAGGTGAGCTATGATGCCATTGCTGAGATTCACTAAGATAATCGGCTTGCTTGTTTTGTTGGCCGGTTGTGCTGGGCAACAGGTACAATCCACAGTAGATGCTAATGTGGAGTCAAAAATCATTGAGATTCCTGATCAAGCCGCTAAAGAATTTACCTTAGCGATTGCTTTAATGAATCAAAATAAACTGGATGAAGCGCTTAATGCTTTTGAGTCAATGACCAAAAATTATCCGCAGTTATCGGGTCCGTTTGCCAACCTGGGTGTGATTCATAGCCGTCAAGGTAATTGGGAGAAAGCGCGTGATGCATTAATTTTAAGTACGCAAAAAAACAATAAAAACGTTAAAGTGCTTAATCAATTAGGGCTGGCTTATCGCCATCTTGGTGAATTTAAACAAGCTGAAAAAGTCTATCTTCAGGCCATAAATGCTGAACCTAATATGGCCCAGAGTTATCTGAATCTTGGGATTCTATATGATATTTATATGGGCCAGTTTGTAAAAGCCAGTAACTTTTATGAAAAGTATCAAAGCTTACAAAATAAACCTGATCGCAAAGTAGCTGGCTGGATTGTAGATATTAATCGTCGTGCAGGTATTAAGTCACAAATTGCAGGTGATACTCCATGATGAAATACATTGCATTTTTTGCGTTGATGGCCATTTCAACGCTCGCTTTGGCCAAAGATTCTGCGATACGATTACAAGGCATAAAAATTAAAGCCGATAACGAAGCGCCTCAGGTGATGCATATTATTCCTTGGCAGAACCCAGAAGGGGCAGAGCGATTATACTCTCCTGTAAGAGGTGCGGAGATTGAGCGATTAAAGCCAATGGATCCGTACAGTTTTGAATTAGAAACATCATTGCATGAGCAGTGGCAAGCAAATAAAAACACAGCGATTGACCTTGCTAATGATTAAGTTTTTAATGGCTAAATAGCGACACCGCTAAAAAATAACAATAAAAATAAATTATTCTAAATATTACTCACAATAAGAAAATCTATTCCAATAGAGGATTTACACAATGGATACCATTATTCGATTTTTCCAAGATGGCGGCATTTTCATGTACCCAATCGCGGTTATATTAGTGGTTGGACTTGCCATCGCAATTGAGCGCTTAATCAGTATTGCTGCTGCTAAACGTAAAAATCGTGCAGCATTTGAAGATATGTTACCAATGATTCAACGTAAAGATTATAAAGCAGCGCTTAATTACGCGGGGCAAAGTGATAGTGATATTGCAAATATTCTAGGTGCAGGTATTGCACGTATGCCAAGCAGTGCTCGTCGTGAAGATATAGAATATGCAATGGAAGAAGGTTTGATGGAGACGACTCCCAAGCTTGAAAAACGTACGCCCTATATTGCAACCCTTGCAAACATCTCTACTTTGATGGGCCTGTTGGGCACCATTATTGGTTTGATCGCTGCCTTTACCGCGGTGGCCACTGCCGCGCCTTCTGAGAAAGCCACACTGCTATCACAATCCATTTCCGTTGCGATGAATACAACCGCTTTTGGTTTGATTTCCGCTATACCTTTGTTATTGGCCCATACTGTTTTACAAAGTAAAACCACTGAAATTATTGATAGTCTTGAGATGGCAGGTGTTAAATTTTTAAATTTAATTACTGAGCGCAAGCCAGCAGCTGCGGCTCAATCTCAAACGACCACTTCTAACGCTGCGAAATAATTGCACTTAAAAGTGGAGGTTGGCTATGAGACGCCATAAGAAAAAACAAGAAGAAGCTGAACTGGATATCACCTCCTTCATGAACCTGATGATTATCCTGGTTCCGGTATTATTAATGAGCATGGTGTTTAATCACATCACGGTATTAGAGTTAAGACTACCACTTGAAGAAGAGCTAAAAAAACAGGACCTCAATCAAGATGATTTATCTTTGGAGGTTATTGTTCGAGAAACAGGATTTGACGTTATGCTCGGTCCGTTACCGATTGAGTCCATTGCAAAAAAAGATCAAAAATTTGACCTCAATCGTTTATCCACGGTACTTCAAGGCATGAAAAAGCAACTGGGTCGTGAGCGCACAGATATTGTTATTTTGTCTGAGCCTGATATCGATTATCAAGTTTTGATTGGCGTTATTGATACAGCGAAAACCTTTCCGGCGGTTGTGGCGGTTAGTGTGGTTGATGCTGTGCTGTTCCCTGATGTATCACTGGGTGATGCTCCTACATTGGAGGCGACCCTATGAAGTCTTCACGACGCGCTAAACGTATGTCACGCAGTCATAAACGACATAAAAAACAAGCTGGCCTAAACCTTGTCTCGCTGATGGATATTTTCACTATTATGGTGTTCTTCTTAATGATGAACCAAAGTGATGTTGAAGTTATGAGCAATGACAGCATTAAGCTACCCGATAGCGTTGCCCAAGCTCAGCCTCAAAATACCATTAATTTAATGGTGAGTAATGACGATGTTGTTGTTCAAGGTCGTCCTATTGCTTCTGTTAAAGATATATTAGCCATGGGGGCGGATAACGAAATTATTCCTAGCTTGCAAAAAGAATTGGAATATCTTGCCTCACGCAGTCAGGCATCTATACAAGAGCAAGAGCTGGGACGTCCCATTACCATTATGGGTGACCAGGGCATTCCGTATAAAGTGCTTAAACGCATTATGGCCACCTGCCAAAAAGCGAAATTTACGCAAATATCCTTGGCCGTGCAGAAAAAAGACAGTAAGGAGGCGTAATGAGTAGTTTAACATTTCGCAGTTCTCAGCTGCCTTGGTCTGATAACAAGCAAGAGCATTTATTTAATAAAGTGCTCTTAGTTTTACTTCTCCTCACATTGGTTTTGGGTGTGATTGTGCCAAATATCACGCTCCCTGAGTTAAAGCGTGAAAACTTAGAAAAGTTACCACCTCAACTTGCGAAGGTAATTAAGCGGAAAAAAGAAGCGCCAAAACCTAAGCCTGTACCTAAGGTTGAGAAAAAAGTTGAAAAGCCTGTGGAAAAAAAACTAGAGCCTAAAAAAGTTGAAGCGGTCAAGCCCAAGCCTAAACCGGTTGCAGCTAAGCCCAAACCTAAACCGAAACCAAAGGTGGTGGCTAAAAAAGAACGTACTCCTGAGCGAGTAAAAGCCGCAAAGGAAAAGGCTAAAAAGCTGATCTCAAACTTTTCAAGTGACCTTGCCGATATGCAAAATATGGTTGATATGTCTGCTCTTACATCGGATAGTTCGGCTTTAAGTAATGCTGGTTCCGCTGCTACCGTGGTGGGTACCGTGGTTGATCAAGCCGCAGTGGATCGTGTTGGTGGCATTGATGAAACGCAACTAACCCGCGCAACCGGTGCTGAGCAATTAGCGACGGCACAACGTGACACCACGCAAGTGGAAGCCGTTGCGAAAGAAGCGTTGGTTGACCAAGTTGCTGACACTAAGGTTGCTGGTATGAGCCGAACACAAATGCAGATTCGACGTGTCTTTGAACAGAATAAATCTCGCTTTGATCGTATTTATCGTAAAGCACTGCGCAGTAACCCTATATTGGAAGGCACGGTGACTTTAGGAATTGAGGTGGCCGCTTCTGGTGAGGTAAATAATTGCAACGTGAAATCAAGTGATCTTGATGATGCGAAGGTGATTAAGCGTATTACGATGACATGTAAGATGTTAGCGTTTGATGCTGCAAGTGAAACGGATAAGTTTGATTATCCATTAACGTTTGCGCCTTAAAATAAAAAATGTAATTAAGTTAATAAAAAACCGAACAGGGTGCTGTTCGGTTTTTTTGTTTTAATAGGATTAAACGTGCTTATCTAACCAAGTAGTTACGTCTTGATAAACCTGTTCTCGGTTGATTTCATTAATCATTTCGTGGCGTCCATCTTTATATAATTTATGGCTTACCTTGGTTTGACCTGATGCCTCATAGGCTCTTGCAAGCTTAGGCACCCCTTTACCCATTTCCCCAACAGGGTCTTTGTCACCACCGAATAATAAAATGGGAAGATTCTTTTGAATGTCTTTGTAGGTTTTGTTGCCATATAAATCAATTAACCCTGAAAACATATCGATCCATAATTGGATACGACAATCGAAGCCGCATAAAGGGTCATTAATGTATTGGTCTACATGCTTTTCATCACGGCTTAACCAATCAAAATCGGTGCGAACCGGTTTGAACGAATTGTTAAATGAACCGAAGGATAAGAATTGAAGCAGGGCGCTGGTTTCCATTTTATCTTTTCGTAAGCGTTCGAGCTTGGCCACCATTCTACCGGCTTTAAGTAATGCGCTAGGCTGGATGTTTGAGCCGGAAAGTATTAAGCCATCAATGTGCTTAGGCTTTTGCGATAAGTAAGATTGGGCAATAAATGACCCCATGCTGTGAGCAAACATAAAGTAGGCTTGCCCATCTGGAATGGTGTTGCGTACAAGGTCAATGTCTCCCAATACCTTTTGCCAGCCATCTTGCTCGGCGTATAAGCCAATTTGAGTGGTTGGGCTTGAACCATGACCACGATGATTATGGGCAATAACGGCATAACCCGCTTTCACCAAGTGCTGAGCAAATTCATCATAGCGGCTAGCGTGTTCAGACATACCGTGCAATAGGTGCACCCAGGCTTTAGCTTCTGGGTTTACCCAGGTGAGGACCTCAATTTGATGGCCGTCCTGTGCAGTGAGTAAGCGAGTTTCCATTGGTGGTCCTATTTTCATTATTATTGTGCGCCTGATTGTATCCAATTATTAACCCAAAGGGAGCGCTGTAAGGCTTTAAATAGGCGCAATTGAGCAATAAAGCCTCATTAGCGGTCACAAAACAGTCAGATACCTATAAGTGGTTATATTGGGACTTTGCGCGGGTTTCTAAAACTGGTAGTCTGCCCAACTATCCAAATTCCTGCTGTATGTTTAACATACAATATCTAATAAAAAGACAGGCCAATCGAACTAGGCGGAGGCGGTATGAACGAGAATTTCTTTAGCGACAAGTATCCTGAAGGTTTACCAGCAACAGTTGATGTTGATAAATATAAAAGTGTTGTTGATGTATTTAACCAGAGCGTTAAAAAATACGCTGACCGTCCAGCATTTACAGCCCTTGGACAAACCTTAAGTTATGGTGATGTAGACCGTCTGTCTGCGGATTTTGCGGCTTACTTGCAAAACAATACGGGTTTGCAAAAAGGCGACCGCATCGCCGTGCAACTTCCTAACTTGCTTCAATATCCGATTGTTGTATTTGGTGCCATGCGCGCAGGTCTGATCGTGGTGAATACCAACCCACTTTACACCGAACGTGAAATGGAGCATCAATTCAATGACTCTGGTGCTAAAGCCCTTGTTGTACTGGCTCAAATGGCCGGTAAAGCAGGTCGTGTTGTACCTAAAACACAAATCGAAAACGTTATCGTGACCCAAGCGGGTGATATGTGTAGCCCACTTAAGCGCACCATCGTTAACTTTGTGATTAAGAATATCCGCAAGGAAGTTGAGCCATTCACTATCCCTGGTCACGTTAAGCTTCTGGACGCACTTAAAGCCGGAACGAAAACGAATTACACCCCAGTTGAAGTTGCACCAGAAGATATCAGTGTCTTGCAATACACCGGTGGTACCACAGGCGTTGCGAAAGGCGCGATGCTGACTAACCGTAATATCGTTGCTAACATGTGTCAGGCTCACCCATTGTTCATGATGGGCTTGAACAAAAGCGGTAAGGATGAAGGTTCTAAAGTGGTTATTGCACCGTTACCGCTTTATCACATCTATGCATTCACTGTGAACTGCATGGTATTGATGGAAACCGGTAATCACAACGTGTTAATTCCGAACCCTCGTGACCTGCCTGGGTTCATCAAAGAATTGAAAAACTGGGACTTCAATGCCTTCTTAGGTTTGAACACCTTATTCGTAGGCCTTTGTAATAATGAAGATTTCCGTGAGCTGGACTTCAGCCACCTACAGCTAACGATTTCTGGCGGCATGGCATTAACCAAAGCGGCAGCTGACCGTTGGGCTGACGTTACCGGTTGCGAAGTTTCAGAAGGTTACGGCATGACTGAAACGTCTCCGATTGCTTCCTTTAACCCACCTGGTCACACTCAGTTAGGCACTATTGGTATGCCGGTTTCTAATACACTGTGTAAAGTGATTGATGAAGAAGGTAACGATCTACCTTTAGGTGAAGCCGGTGAGCTTTGTGTGAAGGGGCCTCAGGTTATGAAAGGTTACTGGCAGCGTCCAGAAGCCACTGCTGAAACCATTACAGAAGACGGTTGGCTGAAAACCGGTGATATGGCGGTGATCCTTGAAAACGGTTACATGAAAATTGTAGACCGTAAGAAAGACATGATCATAGTATCTGGCTTTAATGTTTACCCGAATGAAATTGAAGATGTGGTAGCAAGCCATCCTGATATCGTTGAGTGTGCCGCTGTGGGTATTCCTGATGAAGTATCGGGTGAGCAAGTGAAAATCTTTGCTGTTTCTAACAACCCCGCCCTAACGGCTAAAGAAGTGACTGACTTCTGCCGTGAACGTCTAACCGCTTATAAAGTGCCTAAGTTGGTTGAGTTCCGTGAAGACCTGCCTAAAACAAACGTAGGTAAAATTCTTCGCCGTGAACTGCGTGATGAAGAAACCGCATAATTACGCTTTGATGTAATTTGCGTATAATAAAACGCCCTCCAAGGAGGGCGTTTTGCGTTTCATAAGAATGAGTTTGGTATCTGTGAATAATGACATCGCTCAGTTAGAGCAATTAATATCTCAAAGCATGATTCAGCAGAGATTTGGCTTTTCCCGTCAATTATCTCAAATCAAGAAGCGCTTAAAGGCAAAACAGCCGGTTGACCAGTCGATTGAAAAGCTTCAGTCGCAGTTAATTAAAAGCTGTGAGCGTGCTGGGTTGCGTGGCACTGGGCTGAATCCGATTCAGTACGACGACAGCCTACCCATCAGTCAAAAGCGTGATGAGATATCCAATGCCATTCGTGATAATCAGGTGGTGGTAATAGCCGGTGAGACTGGCTCAGGCAAAACCACACAGATCCCCAAAATTTGTTTAGAGCTGGGTTTAGCTCAATACGGCTTAATTGCTCATACCCAGCCAAGACGAATAGCTGCCCGTTCAGTGGCTCAACGAATTGCACAAGAAGTGAAGGTTAACCTTGGTGATGAAGTGGGCTATCAAATCCGCTTTAATGACCAAAGTAGTGAGCACACGTTAGTAAAGCTCATGACCGATGGTATTTTGCTTGCTGAGACGCAAAACGATCGTTTTTTAAATAAATATCAGGTCATCATCATTGATGAAGCCCATGAGCGCAGTTTGAATATCGATTTCTTATTGGGCTATCTAAAACAATTATTACCTAAGCGTCCTGACCTTAAAGTCATCATTACCTCAGCCACTATTGATGTGGATCGCTTCTCGAAGCATTTTAATGACGCGCCTGTTATCCAGGTGTCTGGTCGCACGTTTCCAGTTGAAACTCGCTATCGTCCACTGATTGATTTAGACGAAGAAGGTGAAGAGCGAGAAGGGGATCTATATCGCGGTATTATTGATGCGGTAGAAGAGCTCCAGATAGAAGATGCCAAACGCGGTCAGATTGGCGATGTGTTAATTTTTTTAAGTGGTGAACGTGAAATACGTGAAGCAGCCTTAGAGCTTAAAAAAGCCAACCTAAAAAATAGTGAAGTTTTACCCCTTTATGCACGTTTAAATAATGCAGACCAAAATAAAATATTTAACCCAGGTGGTGGTGCTCGTCGAATTATTTTATCGACCAATGTCGCTGAAACCTCTTTAACAGTACCCGGTATTCGTTATGTAATTGATAGCGGTGTGGCACGCATTAGCCGTTATAGTTATCGCTCTAAAGTACAGCGTCTGCCCATTGAACCCATATCACAAGCCAGCGCCAATCAGCGCAAGGGCCGTTGTGGCCGAGTCAGTGAAGGTATATGCATTCGATTATTCAGTGAAGAAGACTTCAATGCGCGCCCAGAATTTTCTGATCCTGAAATTCAACGTACTAACTTGGCAGCGGTTATATTGCAAATGCTGTCATTAAAACTAGGGGATGTATCTGAGTTTCCATTTGTGGATGCGCCGGATAACCGGTTTATTAAAGATGGCTATAACTTATTAAAAGAGTTAGGGGCGGTCTCGCAAGATAACCAAATAAATCAAGTCGGCAGGGCACTGTCTAAGCTTCCTGTTGATCCGCGTATAGCGCGCATGTTGTTTGAAGCCAGTAAGCGTAAATCTCTTCAGGAAATGCTGATTATCGCCGCTGCATTGAGTATTCAAGACCCTAGGGAGCGCCCGCCAGAGAAGCAACAGCAGGCGGATCAAAAACACGCCGAATTTCGTCACGAAGAAAGTGACTTTGTAACCTTACTCAATATCTGGCAACACTTTGAAGAAGCCAGACAAGAGCTGTCTAATAACCAGCTGCGTCAACATTGTAAAAAACATTTTCTAAATTACATGCGTATGCGTGAATGGCGAGATGTACATTATCAGTTACGCTTACAATGCAAAGATTTAAAATTAGAAGAGAACAAAAGTACTGCCAGTTATGAAGCCATTCATCAATCTATATTATCTGGCTTCTTAAGTTACATTGGTCAAAAAACCGAAGAGAGCGATTATCTTGGTGCTCGTAACCGTCGTTTTATGTTGTTCCCTGGTAGCGGTATTTTTAAGAAGCGCCCGAAATGGGTGGTGTCGGCTGAACTGGTAGAAACATCTCGTCTTTATGCGCGAATGAACGCGCGGATTGACCCTGAGTGGTTAGAGCCATTAGCAAAAAACTTAGTTAAACGTAAATACCTTGAACCTTATTGGTCCATTAAACGTGGTCAAGTAATGGCATATGAGCAGGTCAGTCTTTATGGCTTGGTCATCATTCCTAAACGAAATGTGGGTTATGCCAAGATTGATGCTCAAGCCAGTCATGAAATATTTATTCGTGAAGCGCTTGTACAGAAACAGATAAAAAGCAAAGCGGCATTTCTTAAGCATAATCAAAATTTAATTGAAGAAATTGAAGAGCTCGAAGATAAAAGCCGTCGTCGCGATATCGTGGTGGATGAAGAACGTCTATATCAATTTTATATTGAGCGTGTACCCAATGAGATCAGTGATACAGCCACATTTGAAAAATGGCTAAAAGAGCAGCCTGCTGATGCACTGAAGGTGAAAAAATCGTACCTGATGCAACGCGGCGCTGAAAATATTACTCAGGCACAATTTCCTGACCATTTCACCCATGGCTCTATTGTTTACCCGCTAACGTACCGCTTTGAACCTAATCACAAGGAAGATGGTGTGAGTGTCTTGGTGCCTGCCGCCATGCTGAAACAACTACCTGTTAGTCGATTACAGTGGCTGGTGCCGGGCATGTTACGAGAAAAGGTGATTGCTCTTCTTAAGGGCCTGACGAAGTCTATTCGGCGTCAATTGGTGCCGGTGCCTGATTTTGCAGATGGCTTTTTATTGAAACATCAAGCTAGCGATGAGTCATTGCATGAAGTTCTGGCTAAATATGTATATCGACAAAAACGCATTGATATTGAACCGCAGGATTGGAATCTGGATCAGCTAGATCCTCACTATCAGATCAATATACAAGTCATGGGTAATGATAACGTTATGTTAACCCAAGGGCGTGACTGGCATAAGTTGATTGATGAAGTGGGGGATCAAATTGAACATCTCTCACAAGAAAATAATAATGATTTTGAACGTGAAGGCATCACGTATTGGGATATGAATGCCTTGCCTGAACAGTATCAAGTGCAGCAGGCCGGTATTCAAGTGACGCTCTTTCCTGCCATAGTCGACGAAGGGGAAAGTGTGAACCTTGTGCTGTTATCCCGTGAGGATGAAGCGCTCGTGCAATCCAAGCTCGGTGTACTTCGTTTGTTAAAGCTGGGGCTAAATGAACAGGTGAGCTGGGTACAAAAAGAAACCCAGAAGCGATTGGTGCAAGAGATGATCTATTTTGGTCATATCGGAAATAAAGCGCAGTTACTCGAAGCTGTGACGCATCGGGTATTCAGCATGAGCTTTGATCTGACCGAATTACCGCGTGATGAAGCGGCTTATAACGCGCTAAAAGATCATGGTCGTGGTTTGATTGGCGAAAAATTTGATGAAGTCATTCCTGTGATTAAGCAGATCCTGCAAAGTTATCATCAGCTGAATAAAAAAATGAAACAGCAAAATCAGCTAGCCTTTGCTTTGGCGGTGGGTGACATTAAACAGCAAGTCAATGAGCTTATGCCGAAAGGGTTTTTAGGCACAGTTGAGTACGATTGGTTGAAGCAGTATCCAAAGTATTTTAAAGCCATGATGTTAAGGCTCGATAAGCTGCAGGGTAACTTACAAAAAGATAAGTTAACCCAACTTAAGGTTGCGCAGTGGCATGAGCAATACCAAGCGCTATGTGCACAGTTGCCTGCCAGTTTGGACTGTTTTGAGCAGGTAAAGATTTTAAATTGGATGATTCAAGAATACCGAGTGTCCTTATTTGCTCAAGAGCTAGGCACATCAATGCCCGTTTCTGATAAACGCTGGAAGGCCCAGTTGCTTGAAGCGAAGGCGAGTATTCAGCAATAGCCGATTCAATCGTGATGCGGTGAAAAACAACGGTGGCCATTTTGGCCATTTAAATGTCTATTTATGTGCGCTTTTTGTCGGTGTTTGGCGCTAAATGTGAGTCATGACTCACCTGCTAAGTGGTATAAACAGACATATTCGATTATAGTTTTGCCCAATAAAAGGGCGTGTCAGCCAAGGGATGGGTAGACAGTAAAGAGTTTGAGCTGATTGAAATATAGGGGATCAGAGTGAAGCAAGTTGTAATTAGTGGTACCGGTTTATATACCCCAACCCAGTCTATTTCCAATGATGAATTAGTCGCGGCATTTAACACTTATGTCGATACTTATAATGCACAGCATGCCGATGAAATCGCGGCAGGCACGGTCACTGAACTGGCACAAAGCAGCAGTGCATTTATCGAAAAAGCATCCGGTATAAAAAGCCGTTTTGTTATTAACAAAGAAGGCATTATTGACCCACAACGTATGAAACCCTTCATTGCTGAGCGTTCAAATGATGAGGCTTCTTTACAGTGTGAGATGGCCATCGCCGCGGCAAAAGAAGCCCTAGAGCAAGCAGGTAAAACAGTTGATGATGTGGATGCCGTAATCGTAGCGTGTTCCAACCTTCAGCGTGCTTACCCTGCTGTGGCTGTTGAAGTGCAAACAGCACTGGGTATTCAGGGCTTTGCCTACGATATGAATGTTGCATGCAGTAGTGCAACCTTTGGTATTCAAGCAGCAGTGAATGCCATCCAAACTGGTTCTGCTCGTTGTGTATTAATGGTTAACCCAGAGATTTGTACGGCCCATTTGAACTTCCGCGATCGCGATAGTCACTTTATTTTCGGTGACGCCTGTACAGCCGTGATACTTGAAGATAGCGAGCTGGCGAGTAGTGAACATCAATACAAGGTATTGGGAACAAAACTGCAAACGGTTTTCTCTAATAATATTCGTAACAATGCTGGCTTTTTAAACCGATGTGATGAGTCAGGTTTAAACAACCCTGATAAATTATTCATCCAAAATGGTCGTAAAGTATTTAAAGAAGTATGCCCTATGGTGGCCAAGCAGATTACCGCCCATATTGGTGAGCTTGGAATTGAAGCGGGCGATTTAACGCGCATGTGGCTCCACCAAGCTAATTTAAGCATGAATCAGCTCATCTCTAAGCGAGTATTGGGTCGTGAGGCCACAGAAGCGGAAGCACCTGTGATTCTTGATACCTATGCTAATACCAGCTCTGCCGGTTCTATTATTGCTTACCACTTACATAAAGCAGATATGCAAACGGGTCAAAAAGGCGTGATCTGTAGCTTTGGTGCCGGTTATTCCATTGGTAGTGTGGTAATTGAGAAGTTATAAGCATTGAGTAACCTTACTTAAAACGTTAAAAAGAGGCCTC
>Ga0209634_1002014_pt1 | contig 14453 bp, 9 predicted proteins | sample LinPmetageLP40_FD_184043 | JGI IMG/M metagenome (GOLD analysis project Ga0209634, IMG submission 184043) | Marine viral communities from the Pacific Ocean - LP-40 (SPAdes) (version 2) | ecosystem: Environmental > Aquatic > Marine > Oceanic | place: Pacific Ocean | collected 2010-08-26
CCAACATTAGCTTCGCCAAATTTGGCAGCTCTTAGAGCAGGACAAACAGTAATGTTAAGTTCTTCTGTAGCAGGATCTACACTATCAGCTAAAGGAATTGTAACTGTAGCACCTGCTGGAGCAGGAGCAGGAGCTAGAACTTTCAGTGTAGGATTTTATGAAGCAGCAGGTATGCCTGCGTTTACTTCAGGTTCTATAGATTGTTTTATTTATGGTTCTGAATTTGCAAAAGGAACAAACGGAATGGTTGGTTCAAATGAAGCAGATGATTTTATCTTTCAAAACAAACCTATTATTATCAAAGATAAATATGAAGTATCTGGTTCTGATATGGCACAAATTGGATGGATTGAAATTCAAACTGAAAATGGAGCTAATGGATATTTATGGTATTTAAAATCTGAGCACGAAACAAGGCTAAGATTTGAAGACTATTTAGAAACAGCTATGGTGGAAGCAGTTCCAGCAGAAGCAGGTTCAGATGCAGGTAATTATCTGCAAGGTTTAGTAGCAGGTGGTGCAGCAGCAGCAGAGAAATCTGGTTCTGATGGTATCTTCTATGTTGTTGAAAATAGAGGTAATGTTTTTGGTGGAGGTAATCCAACTAGTTTAGCTCAGTTTGATAGTGTTATACAAAGACTAGACAAGCAAGGAGCTATTGAAGAAAATGTTATTTTCTTAAACAGAAATTTCTCATTTGATATTGATGATATGTTAGCACAACAAAACTCTTATGGAGGTGGTGGTACATCATATGGTCTATTTGACAATGATAAAGACATGGCTTTAAATCTTGGTTTTACAGGATTTAGAAGAGGTTATGACTTTTACAAGTCAGACTGGAAATATCTTAATGATCCTACAATGAGAGGTGGAATTATTGGTGGTGCAGTAAATGGGCTTTTAGTTCCTGCTGGATCAACAACAGTTTACGATCAAATTTTAGGAAAGAATGCAAAAAGACCATTCTTACATGTTAGATATAGAGCTTCTGAAACTGAAGATAGAAGATACAAAACTTGGATTACTGGTTCTGCTGGTGGTGCAAGAACTTCTGACTTAGATGCGATGGAAGTCAATTTCTTAAGTGAAAGAGCTGTATGTACTTTAGGTGCAAACAACTTCTTTATTTTTAAGGACTAATATTATTGTAAATTTTACCCCTACTTAGGTGGGGGTAATATTTATTTTTTACTGGAATTAAATTAAATTAAATTAAATAAAATGAAAAAAAAAGCAAAATACGTTACTAAATTATATAAGCTTACTGGTAACAAAGCACCTCTCTCATACATGTTATCATCAAGGCATTCTCAAAGATCTCCTTTGTTATATTTTGATGAAGAACAAGGAATTAATAGACCATTAAGATACGCAAGAAATCAAAAAAGTCCATTTGAAGACAAACAAGACGGTAATGCAATTCTAGAACCTATAGTGTTCGATGATGGTATGCTAGTAGCTCAAAAAGAAGACCAAGTACTACAAGAGTTTTTACATTATCACCCTGGTAATGGGAAAGTGTTTGTAGAGGTTAATAAAGAGCAAGATGCATTAGATGAGCTTTCAGATGCAGAAAGTGTTTTAGAAGCTCAAATAATAGCAAAAGAACTGTCTAGTAATACTCAGAAATTATTACAAGTATCTAGAGTTTTATTAGGTAATGTGGTTGACAACATGACTATTCCAGAGTTAAAAAGGGATTTGTTAATATACTCAAAGAATAATCCAGAAGACTTTATTAATACGATAAATGATCCAATGTTACAATTACAAGATGATGTTTATCAAATATTTAAAGCTGGGTTCTTACAAACACGAAACAATGGTAAAGAGGTTTATTATAACCTTCCTAACAATAAAAAAAGATTAATATCTGTTCCTTTTGGAGAAGATGCTAATTGGATTGTTGGTTCGTTTTTTCAATCAGATGAAGGTGTTGAGATATATAAGCTACTTAAAAATCGCTTAAAAAAGAGTTAATTAAATAGTTATCTTTGTATAATTGTTTAACCCCATAAATTTATAAGATATGGAAAAATTTTTAAAAGTAACCTTAAGTAGTCAAGATTATCTGATTAACATTAATCACATTCTTACTGTAGAGGCAGGATCAGGAGCAGGACAAGTAGATATTTTGTATGACATAGTAGCACATACAGCCGATGGAGCTGGTGATACTATTGGAGTACAATTAACTGCGTCTACTGCTGATGATGCGGCTAAAGTAAAAGAGCAAATAAATAGCATCGTAGAAGCTATTGAAAATGCATTGTCTACTAGTTGGAATAGACCATCATTTGTACTTGAACCAAAATACCCTGTAACAGGTATTGCACAAGTTCAAATACAGTGGGCTTAATCTAGTTATTTACACGAAAAAGAAGAAGAGGCTTAAACAATTGAGCCTCTTTTTTTTTGTTTATATTTGTAAAAAGAACTAGAATGATTAATTCAGTTAGAAATACAGTACAGGCAATTGCAAACAAGAATAATTACGGATATATATCTCCACAAGATTTTAATTTGTACTCGCAACAAGCACAAATGGATTTGTTTGAAGATTATTTTTATCAATACAATAGTTGGATAAATAAACAAAACCAAAGAGTGTCTGGTACTGGTTATGCAGATATAGTAAAAAGTTTAGTAGAAGTAATTGATAGTTTTTCTGTAACTAAAGGATTAATTAAACAAGCAAATAATATGTTTAATCTGCCTGCAGACTACTATTATATAAATAAAATAAATTATTATCCAAACTTTGTAGACAGTGGATTTACTACTGCAGCTGGAGTAGCAAACCGTTTAACTGATTCTGGTGCTCAATTCTCTACTAGTGGTGTTGTTAAAATAGGGCAAATAATAACAAATACAACTTCTACCAGTGATTATGCTGGTTTTAGTGCATTTATTGTAAGCATTGATAGTAATACACAATTAACTTTAAGCACCAATATATTTCCTATAGGTGGAGCAGGTGGTGATACATATTCTACATATAATACCACTGGTATTGTAGAAGTAGAACGAGTAAATCAAAATAAAATATTTTATCTTAATAACTCACCATTGACTGCACCAACTACAGGGTTTCCTGCTTATGTATTAGGTGGTGCTACAAGTGGTATTGTAGGTGCAACAACAGATTCTGCACAAGGGCAGTTAGGTAATACTGTTACAGTATATCCAACCACCATAAGTACAGCGGGATCGGTTATAACTGACTATGTAAGATATCCTTTACCACCTAAATGGACCTACCAAACAGTTGGAGGAACTTCTGGAAGCCCAGAGTTTGATTCTAGTCAAGCTGATTATCAAGATTTTGAATTACCATTATCTGATGAACCAGGTATAGTAGCAAAAATTTGTCAGTATGTAGGTATTGAAATAAGAGAAGCTGATGTGTATCAGTTTGGAAAACAAGAAATAGTTGAAGACAATCAAATACAAATATAGATTATGGCATATTTAAACGATTATCAATATTATGCAAATGAAGGTGGCACACCTAAAGATAAAAATTGGGGTTCATATCAATATGTTACATTAGATGAAATCGTTAACAATTTTATGTTAATGTATCAAGGAAACAATGAATTAATAAACAACATCACGCGATATAAAGTTTTATTTCATGCAAAAAGAGGAATACAAGAGTTGAACTATGATGCAATGAAAGAAATAAAAATATTGCAATTAGCTTTAGATGATTCATTATTGTTTGTTTTACCTCATGATTATGTAAACTGGGTTAGAGTGTCAATGTTTCAAAATGGAGTCTTATTTCCACTTACTGAAAACATACAAACACAATGGGCAAGTACTTATTTACAAGACAACAATAATAATATACTGTTTGATCAAAATGGAAATGTTTTAAAACCACAAGATTCACCATTAGATTTGTCAAAAAAAACAATTTATTTAAATAATCAAAGTATTTATGATGGGTGTGAAGGTTATTGTGTAGATGGTTTATGGTATTTTGATTTTGCTGTTGGTGGACATTTTGGACTGAACACTGAAACTGCTAACACTAATCCTACTTTTTCTATAGATAAACAAAGGGGTGTTATCAATTTTAGCTCTATTGCATCAGGGCAGTCTATTGTATTAGAATATGTTTCTGATGGAATGGAAAAAGGCAACGATGCTGACATTAGTGTAAATAAGTTATTTGAAGAATTTATTTATGCATATATTAAATACTCGATATTAAATGGTAAATTAGGAGTACAAGAATATGTTGTAAACAGAGCTAGAAAAGATAAGTCATCTTTATTAAGAAATGCAAAAATCAGATTAAGTAATATACACCCTGGTCGACTATTGATGAATATGAGAGGTCAGGCTAAATGGATTAAGTAATATGCCTATAGTAACTACAAATTTTGTACGCGGAAGAATGAATAAAAGCGTGGATGAGAGGCTACTCCCACCAGGTGAATATGTCAATGCTATAAATGTTAGGCTAGGATCTACAGAAACTACTGAGATAGGAGCAGTAGAAAATTCAAAAGGAAATACAAAACTTACAACTTTACAATTTAATGGTGCAGACCTTACAGGTGCTACTTGTATAGGAGCATATGATGATGGTGCTAATGAGACTGTTTATTGGTTTATTACTTCATCAACTGTTGACATGATTGTGTCATTTGATACAAAAAATGAATTAATTACTTATCATGTTGTTTCGTTAACAGTATTAAATTTTGACATAAAACACCTTATTAATAGTGTTAATAAAATAGGAGATTTGTTGTTTTTTACTGATGATTTTAATCCTCCTAGAAAAATAAATGTTACTAGAAATTACCCTGGTCCAGTTTCTGGTGCCGATGTAATAACTGATAAAGATTTAAAAGTTATAGTTCAACCACCATTAGCAGCACCAACATTTAATTTAATATCACAGGCGACTGAAGCAAATTATATGGAAACTCGTATGATTTCTTTTGCTTATAGATATAAATATCAAGATGATGAGTATAGTGCACTATCACAATTTACTGACATAGCCTTTGTTCCGGGAGTTTTTAAGCTAGATATAGCCACAAACCTAAACAGTGGTATGAAAAACATTTACAATGCAGTTGAACTTAGTTTTAATACTGGTAGCTCTAATGTAGTTGGTGTGGACTTAATATTTAAATTTGCTGATTCTAATGTGCTAAATGTAATTGAAAGATTTAATAAATCAAATTATGGGTGGCCAGACAACACGACTCAAACTCAAACTTTTAGTAATAGCAAGATATACACTATACTGCCAGACAGTGAACTATTAAGATTATATGACAATGTACCAAGATTTGCAAAAACGCAAACTCTAATGGGGAATAGGCTTGTTTATGGTAATTATGTAGATGGTTATAATATGATTGATGCTGATGGTAATAGTTGTCAAATGACTTTTGAAGCCGAAAGAATAAGCTCTAATATAGAAACAAACGATTTTACTCCTACATTAGTCAGTGGTGTTCAATATACTATAGATACACCACAAACTATAGCCAACAGTACTGTTTCTATAGATTTATCTGATATATCGACAAAATTAAAAAGCGGTGCAGTTATAGATTTTGATTTTACATTTATAAGTTCAAAATTTACAGGTAATAATGGAACATTAACAACATCACAACCTTCGACAGATATTTCAACAATATTTACACTAGCACAAGATTTTAACAGTGTTTTTGAAATGGTAACTAGTGTTGATTTCAAAACAAGAATTGGAAGTGAATCTGCATATTTTACAACAGTTGCAAATGCATGTACAGATGGAACAAGTTTAACTGATGTATTTAATTGTGCAGTTACTAATCCTGGCGATAGTGATTCTGCAATAACTTGGACAAAAATTGAGAGTGGTATTTCTGGACTTAACCAAGGGATTAGAATAACATCGCAACCAGGCTCAAATGTAGTTACATTCCAAATACCTGCAATGAAATTTATAGATGCTAATGCTACATCTGGAACTGCAGCACCTTTGTATGAATATTATAAATTTACATCTGGTGAGGTATTATTTTTAGGAAATGGAAACACAAAAAGCTTACATAGTAATAGAAACTATGAAGTTGGTGTTGTTTATATGGATGAATATTTGAGAAGCTCTACAGCTTTAGTTTCACCAGACAATACAATATTTACACCTGCATCCACATCAGCTCAAAAAAATCAAATAAAAGTTACTATACCAATCACACAAAAACCTCCATTTTGGGCATCTAAATATAAATTTGTAGTAAAAAGAGCAGAAGGTCCATATGAAACCATATATAGCAATTTTTATTATCGAGACACTACTACTAATACAGTATATTTCAAGCTAGAAGGACAAAACCAAACTAAAATAAAAACTGGAGATATATTAAGAGTAAAAGCTGATACATTTGGTCCTCTATCTAATTATCAAACACAAGAAGTGTTAAGTGTAGATGCAAAAGAACAAAACTTTTTAACACCAGCGGCAAATATAGAAACAGGTGGCGTTGCACCTTACATATCAGAATTAGCAGGATTATATATGGAACTGAAGCCTACAAATTTTAATGTAGATACATCAGAAGATTCATCTGCATGGAGCTCTGGTACAGAATCAGATCAGTCAAGAAGAAATTATCCGGGTGTTCAAATACCATGTTTCAGAGATAACACAACTAATGATATAAATGTTGTATTGCCAGAAGGGAGTTTAGTTACATTTGATTTCGAGTTTTTTAGAAGTGAAAGAAATAACAATGCAGGATCAGAAATATACAATTACAATAAAACATTTCAAGCATCTAATGATTACGATAATTTATATGATTTTGTAGTTGGTGAGGCAATTGATTTTACTGGAGGTACTGACACAAGCACAGATGATTCAGGTGCAAATCAGAATATATTTATAAACACTTTTCCATTACCTTCTAAAAGCACACCAGGTAGAATACAAGGTAAAAATCAATATAGATTTTCTACAACTAATGGTGGTGCACCATCTACAGGAACAGGACAAACTAATTTTTTATATTTAGCATTAAAAAGTGGTACAAGAGGTGTTGGAGGGCATCCTTCAAGAGTAAAAGGTAGAATATCTGTTCAAGTTGCAAATTCAATAATAACTTTTGAATCAATACCAGTAGATGTAGATAATGATATATATTATGAGGATGATGCATGTTATGATATAACAGGAGGTTTTCATACTGGTACTACACAAACTCAAACATCTACTTTGCCAGCGATAAGTACACTGGGATTTTTTGATTGTTTTTCTTTTGGTAATGGTGTAGAAAGTTTTAAAGTAGAAGATTCTTTAGTAGGTCAATCTTTTACATTAGGGCAAAGAGTTACTTCCGTATCTGACCAAGATTATAAAGAAGCAGATAGGTTTGCGGGTTTGACATACAGTGGCTTATACAGTGAAGAATCTAATATTAATAGATTAAATGAATTCAATTTAGGTTTAGCAAACTTTAAAGATTGTGAGGTCACTTATGGTCCTATTGAAGTTTTACATGAAAGAGAAACTGATATTTTGTGTATTCAAGAAGATAAAATATCATATGTATTAACTCAAAAAGATGTATTAACAACTGCTGCAGGTGGTGGAGCACTTTCATCTTCACCATTAATTCTTGGACAACAAGTGGCTAGAATAGAAGAATACGGCATAAGTAGTAATCCTGAAAGTTTTGCTTCACATGGAGATTCTATGTATTTTACTGACGCTAAAAGAAATGCTGTAATACAACTCAAAGGATCAGGAAGGCAACAAGCATTAATAGTAATATCTGAATTTGGAATGAGGTCTTATTTTAGAGACTTATTTACACAAAACTTTAATAAACAAAAATTAGGTGGATACGATCCGTATATGAATGAATATGTATTGTCTTCTTCGCTAACTAGTCTTCCAGATGTTGTAGTGCCACTTTCATGTGGTACATTAATTTCAAGACAATCTGTTACAGATGCTTCATCTTATTCAATAGATTTTGGAGCTTCTCAAGGTGTAGTCGATTTTACATTTAATGTAACGGGAACAGTCACTTTATTTGTCGTGTGGGATGGTAGTACTGTTATAAATCAATCTATTACAGGCAGTGGAACACAAAGTTTTACTAAAAATAAATCTAATCCATCAACAGCTACAGTAACAATTACGCCAAGTGGAAGTTCTTCTTTTGATATAACACCAGAATGTCCAGTAACAAATGAAATTATTGTAGTACAAATGACATTGGGTTCTCCTGTAGATGATGGTAAATTTATTCATAATCAATATTATTGGAACAAGGGAACACAAACAAGTCCTGTTTCAAGCGAACTTATAACATTTACATCAGCAAATCCAGTAGAAAGTTTTATATCAACCACTGGACAAACTTCAGTAGGTATTATGCCTGTTTCTGGCGCAAGTATTACAATGCAATCTAATAAAAAAGATTTTGATGATTTTGTGTTTGATCCAACAGTTGATAAATTTAGATATTTAATAAGCCCTATTGAATACATTGCTAATGACTCATCTATTATTACTGCTGCAGCAACAACAGTAACACCAATAACAAACCCTTCTACTGGTCTATACCAGGCATCATTTACATACACCAATGGTAGCCCTATAACTGACAAGTATTTGTATATGATATGGGATTACAGAAATGTAACAAATATAAATTTAAGAGATGGTTCTACAGATTTAATTGCATGTTGTTCTGGAAATACAGTTAGTTATTACATAGACACAGATAGTTTTACTACAGCTACAGCAGTCTGGACAGACTCTAGCTTACAAACTAAAGCACCAAACCAATTTTATCAAGCAACAAGTATTGTTAGAGAACAATCAGCTGGACTTTTATTACCATCTGTAACTTGTGCTCCTTGTGGAACTACAATACCTTTGTGCTTTGGAACTACAGCCGATGATGTGTGTTGTACAGCATGTACATATAGTAGTTATACCTCTTCTATATTGTCCTCGACAAGATCGGGTGCATGTGGATTGTCTCAAACAGCAACATATTATCACAATGGAACTGGAACAACACCAGTTGTGAATAATTTTGTTTTTTCTGATGACAAAGGAACCACGAAACTAGTAGCAGGATATTATTCATTAAGTGCAACATCAGTAATTTTTGTTAATTCCAGTGGAATGGTAGAAAACTTATTAACTTGTTAAAATTATGGCAACTGACAATACATTTTATATAGACGGAACAACATTTGCAAATGCTACAGCAGTTTACACTAATGAGGCTTTAACAATAAAAGCAGCAGATGGCTTTTATCAAGCTCCTATTGAAGGAGTCGCAACTTTTAGAGAACAAAGCGGAGGTGTTTTGTTGGCGGCTGCTAGTTGTACATGTGCTGTTAGTCAAGCCTTAGATTTTAATTCTACACCAACCAACTTGTGTTGTGTAAGTCAAACAGGTGTAACATATTTTATTGACCAAGGTACTACCTTTGATACAACAACTGGGTTATATACAGATGCTACTGGACAAACTCCTGCACCAGACAATACTTATCAAGTAAATGGCACAACAACTTTTAGAGAGCAAAGTGGAGGTACTTTAGCAGCAACAGCAACTTGTCCAACTTGTCCTGTAGCGTGTGGAGCGATAACTATACCTAGTGGTGGTAAAGGATCTTATAGTTTAAACGTAACGTTAGGTACAGATTTAGGAGCAATTGTAGTTTATTTTAATCCTCAATCTATACCAGATGGTGTTAGAGGTGTTTATGATAGTGTAAGTTATAATGCATTATCAATACCTAATGCTGGTTATGTTAAATCAACTAGCGGTGTGTCAAATGCTTATACTGTTTTAGGAAATGCTAGTGACGGATGTCTTCCTTCTACACCTAACACTACTGTATATAATTACTATGACTCTATAAGTGGTGGATCGTGGGTACAAAACGGGACAGAATCAGTAACTCTAAATACAGGTGACGTACAAGGAGGTGGTATAAGTGTCTTTAGTACTATGGTAATTCCAAAACCAAATGCTAATCCACAAACAATGGATTTAAAAGCTTTAGGCCCATGTAATTCTACTGCATGGAGTTTAGAAGTTGTTTGTCCAACAGCTTTGCCTTCTTTTAGTAGCGGATCAACAAGATCTAGTCAACTTCAAGCTTGTGCAGACACTTTTTTAAATACATTTTATTTTGCAAAACAATATACAGATAGAAATGATGCTACTGTAGTATTGCCAAAAATTAATAATTGGGTGTTTTCTGATAGTACAGGTGCTACAGTTTTGTCTAATGGATTTTATAAAATTAGTACAACTCAGACTATAGAGGTTGTTAATGGTGTTGTAACTGCAATAACAGTTTGTTTAGGTACTTTAAATGTATTTGATTCATCAACAACCGCAACTACATCTTCGAATGCATGTTCTGATTCTGTAAATACTCAGTATTATCATGATGGTACTCCAGGAGCTATTCCTGCGGTTAACAATTTTGTATATACAAGTACAGCTGGTACCACAAAACTACCAGCAGGATTTTACAGATCTGATGGTAATGTAGGGGGTAATGTAAAATATGAAGTAGATAGTAATGGACAAGTACAAACAGTAACTTTATGTCCTTAAATAATTAACTATGGCAGCAGAAACATTAACATTTAGCGATGACAAAGGAAGCCCAGGGTGGCCATCTTTTTATACTTTTTTTCCAGAATATATTAAGGGAATGAATGGGTATTTATATACTTTTTACCAAGGCAACTTGTGGAGGCATAATACAAATTCTCTTAGAAACAATTATTATGGCACTCAAGGTATATCTACTGTTACTAGTGTGTTTAATCCAGAGCCTACACTAACCATTAAGTTATTTAAAACCATGTCTTACGAAAGTTCACATAGTTGGGCAGTTACAGATTTAAACACTGATTTGAGTAGCGGTTCAATGCTAGAAACATTTTTTGAACAAAAAGAAGGGGAGTGGTACTCTTACATAAGAAGTAATGCAGGTACTGTAGACTGGAAATTAAGATCTGGAAATGGTTTAGGTGGGTGTGCAAGTGTTTCTGGTGCAGCTGCAACAACATTAATTACTTTTAATAATCCCATAGGAAATATAGTAAGCATAGGAGATTTAGTTTACACTGGAACAACTACTCCATTAATTGTAGGTCCTATATTATCTTTTACTAGTAATTCTATTACTGTAGATGCATCAGCTGTTGGAGCTACTATACCTAATGCGGGTGCTATGATATTATATTATAAAAATAGTATAGCAGAGTCTCATGGAGCTCGAGGATACTATATGGAGTTTACAATGACTAATGATGACACTAGTGCAGTAGAGCTATTTTCTGTAGGAAGCAATGTAATGAAAAGTTATCCTTAGAATTTGTTATCTTTGTTAGAACATGGAATTACAAGTTGCTCATGATGTATTAAACTCAGTTGTTTCTCGTAGAGGAATAATGTGGGATAAAATTGAAAGTTTTGAAAAAGTGTTAAAGGAAAATATACCTTGTGTAACACATGTTCCTGGAGAAAAACGATCTAAAGAAATGCATGAGATGTTTCCTATAAAAGAACATTTAGATAATGGCTTGTATACAAGAGAAGTTTTTATGCCAAAGGGGAGTTTGGTAATTAGTTTAATACATACACAAAATCATCCTTCTTTTTTTTTAAAAGGAAAAATGTCTATAATAACTGATGATGGTGAGGTTAAAACAATTCAAGCACCTCTACATGTAAATACAAAAATAGGCACACAAAGAGTAGCATATATGCATGAAGATTGTGTTTGGACTTGTGTATATAAAACTTCTGCTAAAACTTTTAAAGAAGCAGAAGAAGATGTGTATACTAATAACTATAGAAATCTTCCAATAGAATTAATTAATAAAAATAAATTATTATGGCAGCAGTAGGATTAGGAACTTTAGCAACAATAGGTGTAGCAGCTGGAATAGCTAGTGCAGGGGTTGGAATTGCGGGTGCAGGTATTTCATTTGGTCAAGCGGCAAAACAAAGAAGAAGAGCATCTCAAGCTGCAGCAGATTCTGCAAGGGTTATGCAACAGGCTAGAAATAGAATGCAAGTAAACACACTTGAAGAATTAAGAGTTCCATTAGAAGCATATGAAAGAGGTTTTAGAGAAAATACAGCTCAACAAAGACAAGCAATTGATTCTTTACAAGGAGCTGATGCTCGTACTTTAGCAGCAGGTATAGGTAAGGTTGGAGCATTAGGAACCGCATCTAATGAGGCTATGAGGATAGCTATGGGAGAAGATTTATATAAACTAAATACAGCTCAAGCGGAAGAAGAAGGAAAAATTAAAGAAAATCTTGTCGAAATGGATACTGGACAAGCGGCAGATTTTATGAAACGATCACAAGATGAACAGGCAGCAGCAACTCAATCAGTTACTGGAGGTGTTCAAGCTTTGACAAGTGGTTTAGCAGCATTAGGAACTGCTGCACCTTTATATGGTACTACTATTGCAGACAAAAGAGCGGGTGTTTTAGCTGGAAAAATTGCTGAGAATAAAACTGCGGCTAACTACAAAACTAATCAAACATATATAGATCCAAAGAGTGGATTATCAGTTAATGCAACCGATCCTAATTTTAAAGCACCTGAAGGATATAATCCTAAAGCTAAACCTGGAGAAGAAGGATATGCAGACAATATGTTATATAGACCTTTTACACAAGAAGAAATAGCTAAAAAATTAAGGGAGCAAAATTTCACTGGTAAGCAATACAGAGAATTTAAGAAAAGTGGAATTCCTACAAGTATATTAGACTCTTTATTTAAATGATAAACGTATAAAAAATGGCAGAAAATAAATATTCACTTTATTCTCAAAGAAGTGCAACAGAGCAATATGTTAATTGGGGTAAAGTTGCATCAGACATAACTAAAGGTATAGTAACTGTAGATGCTGACAGAAGAGCTAGAAAACAAGCTATAGACACATCTACTAGTGAAGCATTATCTAAATTAAGTGAAGTTGCCGATGTTAATAATGGCACAGCTAGTGCATTATTAATAAGAGGAAGCAATCAATCAAAAGAAAATTTAATGATTCAAACTGATTTGTTAAAAAGAGGTTTAATAACACCTCAAGACTATCAATTGTTTATGAATCAACAAAAAACAGGTTATGCTAATTTAAGTACTGCTGTACAAAATTGGGATAAATATTTTACAGAGGCTCAAGCACGTCTAGAACCAGGACAAGATGGAATAAATTCAATAGCAGCTGAAACTGAGATATACAACAATGAGTCCATGTTAGCTTTTGGTAATTTAAATGATAAAATATTATGGACAAATCCTGCTAATGGACAACTACAATTAGTGCAAATGGGCAAAAACAAACAGTCAGGTAATTATACTGATATGCCAAATGCTAAAAACAATCCTGGTAAATTTATGAATCCTAATTACATGAATTCTAGGATGAATTTTAAAGAAAATAGAAAAGTATTAGGGAAACAAGCAGACTTAGTAGTTGAAAATCTTGCACCTTTTATTCAAGAGGAAATAAATAATGGTGTTGTAACAAGTTTTGATGATTTTAGAGAGTATGCTGATTTTGGAACTAAAGAGAATGGAGAAAAGCAGAATTATTATGAGTGGTTAAATGAACAAGTAGATGGTATTGTTGCTATTGATAGTGATGCTGTTCAAATTCTTACAGCACAAGGATATAATTTAGCTCAAGATAAGGATGAATATGAAAAAAAATATTGTAAAGAAGGTGTGGCATGTGATTTTTCCAAAATGATAACTGTATCATATATCGATGGTAAGCCAGAATATAACATGGGTGACAATGATGAAAAGCTAGAGGTAGCAAAAAGACTTGCTCGAAACGCTATTGAAGTAAGAATAGGTCAAACTATTAAAAAGAGTGGTAGACCAATTCAAGAACCAGCAGGACCTGCAGCAGCTAGAAAGACTAAGACTGATATAATAAAAGAATATAACACTATATTAACTAGTGGTAATGAAACTGAAGTTAGAGATGTCCTTGATGGTCAGATAAGAATACAAAGAGGAAATGAAACTGATCCAAACAAACAAATAATTGGTTATGAATTAACTGATGATACAATTACATTTACATATGCCGATGGTAAAAAATCCGAGCCTTTATCAAGAAGATCACCTGTACTAGGTGATGATCCTAAAACTACAGATGTAGTAGAAACCGATTCTGTAATAGGATATGAGGGTGTTGATTTATCTAATCAAATCTTCCAGTTATACAATGAACTGGGTGGAGATAACGCAAATTCATTTAGCTCGGCACAACAAGTTAAATCAGCTGTATCAGAGTATGGTATAAAGTTAGGTAAAGTAAGAGCTGGTGATAAACTTTCAGGACAAAGAACAAAAGCACCATATGATATGAGTGATGCTAAAGATGAAGGCACAGAT
>Ga0209634_1002015_pt1 | contig 14450 bp, 11 predicted proteins | sample LinPmetageLP40_FD_184043 | JGI IMG/M metagenome (GOLD analysis project Ga0209634, IMG submission 184043) | Marine viral communities from the Pacific Ocean - LP-40 (SPAdes) (version 2) | ecosystem: Environmental > Aquatic > Marine > Oceanic | place: Pacific Ocean | collected 2010-08-26
CCAGTGCACTTCATGTAGAAGCTGGTCTTGCCCTGCCGCTGGCCGCGGAACATGCGTTCGTCGAACGCGCGCGTCATAGCCATGTGGCCGAGCATGGCTCGCAGCGTGTCCGCATCAAGCTTGGGATCCCACGGCCCGTGCGCCTTGTCGTCATCGCCCAGCACGCGGACCAGGCCATAGGCAAGGTCGCGCATTTCGGCGGGATCGCAGGCCTCGTCTGGCCGCGCCATGCTGCCGGCCTCGGGCACTTCGATGTGCGAGAAATCGACCGTGTCGCCCGGCCGGAACTTGGGTTCGGGAACATGCAGCGAGAGTGTCGGGCGGTTTTCGCCTTCCGCTGCACTACCCTGGGGCCTGTCGGCCATAGAATCGTCTCCCAGACGCAATCTTACGCTTAAGCGTTATTTTATTTCACAGATGGGAAACGGTCAAGGGATGGCCGGATCACACCGCGACGGGCGCCTTGATCGGCCCGTGCGGCGTATAGTCGTGAACCACGAAATCCTCGATCGTGTAATCGAAAATGGAGGGCGGACGCCGCACTATCTCAAGGCGCGGGCGGCCCTGCGGTTCCCGCGACAGCTGCTCGTCGATCAGCGCTTCGTGGTTGAGGTAGAGATGCGTGTCGCCGCCCGTCCAGACGAGCTCGCCGGGCTCGAGGCCGACCTGCTGCGCGATCATCCGCGTCAGCAACGCTGCCGACCACAGGTTGAACGGCAGCCCCAGCGCGACATCGCAGCTGCGCTGGTAGAGCAGGCAGTTGAGGCGATCCCCCGCGACATGGAACTGGTAGGTCTTGTGACACGGCGGCAGCGCCATCGCATCGAGTTCGGCGACGTTCCAGCCCTCGATGATATGGCGCCGGCTGCCCGGATTGCTGTGTAGCGATTCCACCACCTCAGCAACCTGGTTGATACCCGGCCCCGGCCGGAAGCTGCCGTCGCTCTGCGCTTCATAGGTCGGCCAGTCGACCCATTGCTTGCCATAGACCGGACCGAGGTCGCCCCAGCGCGCGGCGAAGGCCTCGTCGTCGGCGATCCGCTGGACGAATTCCTCAAGCGGAACCTGCTCGCCCGTCTCCGCGACATAGCGCGCATGCGGCCATTCGTTCCAGATCTTGACCCCCTGCAGCACGAGCGGGCGGATATTGGTGTTGCCGGTTAGGAACCACAGCAATTCGCGCGTCGCGGTCTTCCAGTAGACCCGCTTGGTCGTCACCAGCGGCATGGCTCCATCGGCAAGGTCGAACCGCAGCATCGCGCCGAAGACCGACCGCGTGCCCACGCCGGTCCGGTCCATGCGTTGGTCACCCTCCGACCATATGCGGCGCATGAGATCGAGATACTGCTGTTCGGGATGCGATTCGGACACGGAAGGCTCGTTTTGCTGCGGAAAATCCTCCTAGGCACAAATTGCCCGAATTGCCCGCTTGCGTGTGCCGCAATCCCCACCTATAGGGCGCGCCTTGCTTCGCACCCGCCGCTTCACGAAGTCGCGGGCCGATCCGGTCGGGGAGTAGCTCAGCCTGGTAGAGCACTGTCTTCGGGAGGCAGGGGCCGGAGGTTCGAATCCTCTCTCCCCGACCAACTTTTGCCACGAGAAATGGCAGAAATCCGACGTTCTTGCCCTATGACTTTTGTCTCGGAGACAGGGGTCGGAAGTTCCTCGTGAACCTCCGCCTGTTTATCGAGTCCTTCTGCGGACGGCATTCGATACCTTTTTCAGATAGTCAGGTGAGTATCGCGCATAATGTATTTGCGTAGTGGTATCGTCATCATGCCCCATATACTGAGCCAATTCCGACATCGGGGTGCCGGCCTCAGCTGCCCACACAGCACCCGTGTGCCGCAGCATATACGGCGTGACCTTCTCGCCACATCGTTTGCTAGCCGCTTGAAAGGCCTTCTTAACGCTTCGAATGGGTTTTCCCGCATAGTCAATGACGTAGTCGCTCTGGCGCGCTTCAAACGCTTCCAGCAGCGCGTCAAGAAGCTCTGGATTGATCGGAACAGTTGGACGAACTTTGGCTGTTTGAACACGACCTTCTTGGTTGAATTCGATTTGCTGCCTATCAAATTTCACTTGTTTCCAACGCAATTCCAGTATCGCTGATGGTCTCGCCATAGTGTAGAGGCCGATCAGTGCATAAAGTTGGACGTGCGGAGCTTTGATAGCGTCAAAGAACTCTTCGAACTCCTCGTGTGTCAAATGGCGTATTTTGCGCGGAGGCTTTGCCGGCATCCAAATCTCGGCTGCATCATTTAGCCCAGCCTCTTTGGGTGCCCAATTCAAAGAAGTGGAGATCAGCTGAAGCTCATAGCGCGCCGTTGCCGCGCTGACCCCGCGTTGCGCGTAGTACGATTTGCACATTTTCTTATCGATGAGCGCCGGATCCACTTTCTCCCAGAACGGCTTCATTGCCTTCCAAGCATCAATCCTCCTTTGTAGGGAGGGAGGTGAGTCCTCTGCCAGCGCTTCAATATAGCCCGTAACAGCGCGACCGACCGTCCAAGGTGACGTGTTGGCATTGGCCCACCGCTGTCGTGCTTCTGCTTCCGCACTTTTTCGATCCAGCGAATCCAGCTTTAGCCGATGGCGCTTATCTCCTTCGTACCAAACCAGTGCGAAACCGCCCCTCAATTTTTGGATTGTATAGCGAGGTTTCAGCGACATTCGTATCGCTCCACTTCAGTGGCTCTGATCCGAACTAGGGTGCCGATGCGAAAATGATCGAGAGCGCGGTCACGGATTAGGCCGCGAATGATACCTTCCGAGCATTCCCAACGGGAAGCCAAACTCGCCACGCTATACGGGCGGGCGCCTTCCGGACCTTTCTCATCGGAAGGTTTATCGGCTTGGCTTCTCCCCAGCTGCCCTCCGTTTTTGATTGTGACCTTGCTAAGGCTGGTAAGCCCACCGCCAACCTTGGCAGAGTTTTTCTCTATCGAGCCGTTAGAAGCGTTGTCGTTTCCTGCTGGCTGCATCCGGGCTTGGACCGAACGAGGCCTACTTTTCTTATTCAGTAAGTTATCGTGAAAACTCAATTTTTCCCCCTTGGAGTGTCTTTACGACACCCCAAGCAGGCATTCTACTTCTTCACTTTTCTTCCAACGTCGCAGCAATCAAGCTGCGACGCTTGTACCGAGCGGATTAGCCCTAGCGAGGTCAACGACAGTCAATGTCTTCCCTTTTTTGGCGAGCGCTTTCAGTTCCACCAATCGGTTTAGATACACACCTAATGACTTGGCCCTAGGCTTGTCCGCCCTTCCCCTTGTCTCAGTTACATCATTAAGGTGTTCGATCTCTGCACTGAACCGCGGCAGCAGATCATGAAGCCTTTCCCTGACAACCCGCGTGCCGGCGGTATTTCCAATGGCTTGGGATATGAACTCGGCGACTGCCGTGGTGCGAAGATCCTCCGCTTCGGCTTCGGTTAGAAAGCTCGCAGGTGTGCCGACATGCTCAAGTTGATCTTTTGGCTTCTGAAAATCTGTAATTTTGCTGGATATATCTTCGAAGTGTCCGTGCTCATTTCGGATTAGATAGCGAGGTTCGGGATTGTTCAGAGGCACATTCGCCTTCGCGACATCTACAACTAACATGTCACGAGGAAGAGTGCCGGGATAGAGCTTCTTGATAGCCGAATTTTCACTTGCTCCGCTCTTCGGCCGTCTGTCGCAAGCTAAACGAACTTCAACCACCATCCGTGGAGCAGTCGACCACATTGCAGAACCGCGAAGTCTGGCAACGCTATTCTCTCGTGGGCGTGATGCATCAATTGCTGGTGCCTTTTGCGTATGCCCAATTACCGCCCAAAAGATATCTGCTCGGCGGCACATTCGGTTCAAGTAGAAGAATAGATTTGTGACCCCGTCGGAATCTGTGGATTCGAAACCAGCCATGGATGTGGCTAAGTCCATTACGACGCCGATGATCTGATCTTCGACCTTCCCCGCTTCTACCTTGTTGCGATTGTGCACTTCAATGAAATGGCGGATGCCCTTCAGGCGCTCATGAGGTTCCCAACCTCGCTTGCCGCCGCGAGCGTTTCCGATATCGCATTCGACAATCGCGGCAGCCAGACCTGGACCAGCCAGAATGTGGCCGTCGCGTCCGACGTATCGCAGCGCTCCTCGATCACGCTCGCCCTCGCCCAGGAGGATCGCAATACCAAGGACACCCGTCTGTCGGCGCGCATCGACCGGCGGATCGGCACCGGTTTCGTGTATATCGCTGCCAGCACCGTTCCCGATGCCGACTTCCAGGAACGCTGGAGCCTTGCGGCGGGCGGCGAGGACCGGATTTCAGAACGCCTCACGGCCATTCTCGATACGCGTATCGCCGAATATGAAACGGGAACTATCCTCGCGCTGCAGCCGGGCCTGCGGTTCGACCTAGACGATGATTTCTCGCTGACTGCACGCGCGATCAATATCTTCGGCGGCGGCGACAGCTATCGGCTGGGCGGTTCCGCGCGGCTCGACTACCGCGCCGACAGCGGTCTGGCCCTGTTTGCAATTGCTGCCAGCTATCCCGATGTCGAGGCCGACGGCGTCAGGCAGTTGCGCAGCGGTGCGCTTGGCATGGCCGTTCCGCTGTCCGACCGCTTCACCCTGTCGGGCGCGACGAGCTACGAAGACCGCGAGAACAGCTATCGCCGCCTGTCCGGGACCCTGGCATTGTCATACAGGTTCGGCACGCCATGATCGGGTACGGCCAGGTGGTGACCGGGACGGTGTTCCTTGCGGCGGCTATGTTGGTGGTTTTCCTCATTCTCGTCCTGCGTCGCTTCCTTTCAGAACGCTCAAAGGCGCAGCGTGACGAGCGCGATGCCGCCATCACTCGCAATTACCTTCACCGGGTGGCCGGGCACAGGGTGGACGACAGCGCCAAGTGGAGCCGCAGCGTCAGGCTCGCAGCGGTAACCCGCATCCTGCCGCTGCTGAAGGGCGGCGAAAGAGCACGCCTGCTGCAGATTGCCGAACTCGACGGGGTGTTGGCAGAGACGCTGCGGCGCTCGCACAGCATGTTTGCCGCCGAACGAATTTCCGCCATCCATTTCCTCCAGCGGTTCGGAAGCGAGGTCTGCGTGGCTCGCCTGCGCCAGCTCATGGCGAATGATTCCCAATTCCGAGTGCAGCTAGAAGCGGCATTCGCGCTGGCCGCGAACAACGCGCTGCCGCCGCCTCGGGAGAGCCTGCGCATTCTGAATGCGCTTTCCCGGCAATCGACACGGCTCGATGTCGCGCTGCTGCGCGCGACGGCCCCGCTCTACCCCGCGCAGATGGTCCTTCTCCTCGAAGACGACTTGCCGAGCGAATGGCGCGCGCAGATCATCGACGCAATTGGCTGGTCGGGCGACATGGGGACCATCGACCTGCTCGAGCGTGCCGCAGCAGATCCCGACCCCGAAATTCGCCGGGCGGCGCTGCGCGCCTCCGCCAAGCTCGGCCATCCGGCGGCCGAACGCTGGATCCTGCCCGCGCTGAACGATCCGATCACATCGGTCCGGCTGCAGGCGATCGCGGCGAGCGTTTCGCTTGGCCTGCGCAGCGCCCTACCCGTTCTGACGACAATGCGGAGCGATGAGGAACTCTGGATCCGCCTGCGCGTCGAAGAGGCGTTCGAAAGGCTCGCGCCCGAACAGAACGCGGCTTTGCCGAAGGATGATGCCCGATGAGTTGGGAACAGTTTCAGATACTAGCGGCGAACGGTGTTATGTGGGTCGCCTTCGCATGCTTCATCATCGTCGCACTGCGCAACGGGATCAGCCTCATCCAGTTGTTGGTCGCGGCATGGGTCTTCGTGACCCGGGTCCGGCCGAGCGAAGGCGCCCGCGACCTGTGGCACCGCTATGCCGATCTCGCGCTGCCGATCACCGTCATCGCGCCTGCATTCAACGAAGAACTGTCGATCGTGCAGAGCACAAGGGCGCTGCTCGCGCTCGAATATCCCGAACACGAAATTATCATTGTCAACGACGGGTCAAAGGACTCCACACTGGACGTGCTGATCGAAGCGTTCGAAATGGAGGAGACCGAGCGCACGCAAATCGCCGCGCTGCAGGTAACCGAAGTCTACCGGACCTTCCATTCGCGGCGCTACCCGAACCTGCTCGTGGTGGACAAGGAGAACGGCCGCAGGGCCGATGCCGCAAACGCCGGGCTCGGCTTTGCGCGCACACCGCTGGTGTGCATCATCGATGCCGATTCGATCATCGAACCCGACGGGCTGCTGCGCGCAGCCGAGCCCTTCATGTACGACGACGGGCGGCTCGTCGCGGTCGGCGGGGCAATTCGCATAGCCAATGGCTGCACCATTCGCGGCGGTTCGCTGCAAAAGATCGGCATTGCCGACACGATGGTCCCCCGCTTCCAGGTGGTGGAATATTTGCGCGCCTTCCTGATGAACCGCGTCGCCAATGCGCATATGAACACGCTGATGCTCATCTCGGGCGCGTTCGGCGTGTTCCGCCGGTCCACGCTCGTCGAAATGGGGGGGTATTATCACGATACCGTGGGCGAGGACCTCGAGCTGGTGGTCCGCATGCACCGCCACTTGCGCGACCAGAAGCGCGACTACCGGATCGACTTCGTGCCCGATATCGTCTGCTGGACCGAAGCACCCGCTGAACTCGACGGCCTCGACAACCAGCGGGCCCGTTGGCAGCAGGGCGCGCTGGAAACGCTGCAGCGCCATCGCGGGATGATCCTCAACCCGCGCTATGGCCGCATCGGACTGCTGGCCATGCCGCAAATCGTACTCGAAGACGTTCTCGGACCACCGGCCGAACTGCTTGGCTATCTCGTCCTGCCCGCCGCTGCGCTGCTGGGCTTGCTCGATCCGATGATGGCCGTGGCCTTTTTCTTCGTATCGGTCGTTTTCGGCTGCGTGCTCAGTCTCGGGACGTTGGCGCTGGAAGAACAACAGCTGCGGCGAACGCCGAGCGCGAAGGACCTGTTACGGCTGGGCGCCGCTGCGGTCCTCGAAAATTTCGGCTACCGCCAGATCAACATCTTATACCGCCTGGCCGGCTTCGGCCGCTACTTCCGGAACGACACGTCCTGGGCGGCAGTGCCCCGAGTTGGGCTGGGCAATAACTGAGCCTGATCGCCTGGCGATTACCCCGCGACAAAGCCCAGCGCCTTGGCCCCCATCCACAGGCCCATGCCGATCATGAACAGGTTCTCGGTCAGCGAAACGAAACCGAGCGGGACATTGCTGTTGCCCCCCACGCAGGCGCATTTGAGCTCGCGCTTGTCGACATAGACGGCCTTGAACACGCTCACCGCGCCGACCGTACCGATGAACAGCGAAACGGGGACCGAGATGATCGGCAGCACATGCGCCACCATCAGGATACCTGCGAGCGCTTCGCCGAAGGGATAGATATATCCGTAGCGAACCCACCGGCGTGCAAGCAGGTCGTAATTCAGGAACATGGTCGAAAAGCTGCGCAGATCCTGTAGCTTCTGGATGGCGAGCAGCGCCATCGAAAGGCTGACGAACCATTCCGCCGCCTGCACGGTGAAAACCGTTTCGAAGACATACCAGCTGATCGCCAAGGCGAGCATAAAAGCGACGCCGAATATGGCGAGAACCGGCTGGTAGCTTGTCTCGCCCTCTTCGGGCTGGCTGCGGGACTTGCCCAGATATTCGCGCAGGTCGTCGTAGCCGCCGATCCGCTGCCCATCGATAAAGGTCTGCGGCGTGGTCGCGACATCGTGCTCGGTCTTGAAGGCATCGGTTTGGGCGCGCGTCTCGAGATGGTGGTCCTCGACCGCGAAGCCCTCGCGCTTCAGCAGGTCGACCGTCTTCAGGCCATAGGGGCACAGATGGCCCGGCATCACCATCCGGTAGACTGTCGCGGTCTTAGTGTTCACGAGGCGCCGCCCGGATAGCTGGACCAGACCTTGCGGCCATCAGGCCCGAAAGCGATGACCTGGTAGGCCTGCCGGTGGTCGCCATGCTCCATGCCCGGCGATCCGACGGGCATGCCTGCGACCGCGAGCCCGGCAACGCCCTCAGGGCGTTCCGCCAGCAGGCTTTCGATATCGGCGACGGGCACATGCCCTTCGATCACATAGCCATCGACGACAGCGGTATGGCACGAAAGCAGATCCCCGGGCACGCCGTGTTCGGCTTTCACCGCTGCCATATCGGGATGATTGACCGCCTCGACATCGTGTACCCCGCCGCGCTCTACATGCCCGGCCCAGGCGAGGCAGCAGCCGCAATTAGCATCGCGGTACATGGTCAGGCTGGCCGCCTGGGCAGCGCAGGCGGTCAATGCCGCCCCCAGAGCGAGCGAACCCGCCAGCGTCCGGCGAGAAAGCGCCGATCCGAGCGATGAAATCATGTGTGTTCTCCTTGGTTTCGAACCGCGCTCACCGTTTCGCCTTTTCGAACAGCGTCACCAGTTCCTCGAACTTTTCGCGCTGGTCGTCGGCATTGCCGCTGGCGATGGCCTCGGCGACGCAGCAGGCGGCGTGATCCTTCAGGACCTGCGTTTCCACCTTTGCCAGCGCAGACTTGATCGCCTGGATCTGGTGCAGGATGTCGATGCAATAGCGATCGTCCTCGACCATCTGGGCGACGCCGCGAACCTGACCCGCAATGCGGTTGAGCCGGTTGATCCCTGCCTTTTTCGCTTCGGCCATTCCATCGTCCTGTCAAAATACCCTATGGGGGTATATATCGGTTCGACCGCAAGTTCAATTGGAAGCAGTTTCGCATGTCCACTCTTTCCCGCCGCCACCTCATCAAGAGCACCGCCGCGCTTGCCGCCGCCAGCGCGCTGCCCATGCCCGCCTGGGCGAAAGGACAGTCGCTTTCGCACGCCAGGAAAGGGCTCGGCGAGGTTTCCGGGGAGGATATCGAGCTTGCCATCGGCAATCACCATTTCGCCACCGGCAACCGCTCGGGACATGCCGTGGCGGTAAACGGGACGATTCCCGGGCCGCTGGTGCGGTTGCGCGAAGGCCAGCAAGCGCGGCTCCACGTCACCAACACGCTCGCCGAGGACAGCTCGATCCACTGGCACGGCCTGCTCGTCCCGTTCCAGTTCGACGGTGTTCCGGGGGTGAGCTTTCCCGGCATCCGTCCCGGCGAACGGTTCACCTACGATTTCCCGATCCGCCAGAGCGGCACCTATTGGTGGCATTCGCACTCGGGATTGCAGGAACAGGCCGGTCACTATGGTCCGATCATCGTCGAAAGTGCCGACCCCGATCCGCGCTACGACCGCGATTACGTAGTGCTGCTCAGCGAATTCACGCCGCTCCATCCGCATGACATCATGCGCAAGCTGAAGGTCGGCGAACACTATTTCCAGCGCGACATGCTGACCGCAAGCGAAGGCACCATGCCCGGTGCCATGCGCCGCATGTGGGGCCAGATGCGGATGAACCCGCGCGATATCTCCGACGTGACGGGCAGCACCTATACCTTCCTCATCAATGGCCACGGGCCGCAGGACGATCTGCAGTTCGCGTTCGTACCGGGCGAGCGCGTGCGTCTGCGGGTCATCAACGGGTCGGCCATGACCTTCTTCAATCTGCGTATTCCCGGCGTTCCGATGACGGTGATCCAGGCCGACGGCCAGGACGTGGACGAAGTCGAAGTCGATGAATTCCAGATCGGTGTGGCGGAAACATACGACGTCATCGTCAGTCCGCCCGCCGGCAGCCATGCCATCGTTGCCGAGGCTATGGACCGCAGCGGCATGGGCATCGCCAGCCTGACCAGTCACAAGGGGCATATCGCCACCCCGCCCCCCCTGCGCCAGATCCCCACACTGACCATGGCGGACATGGGGATGATGGACCATTCCGCGCATTCCGGAAGCGGAATGGCGAGCATGGAGGGCATGGACCATTCGATGCGCGACACATCGGCGCTGCCCGCCGATGTCGAAGCGGGGCCCGGCGTGGACATGGTCGCCCCCATGCCGATGGACCGGATGGACTTCCCCGGGCTCGGGCTGGATACGGTCAGCCACCGCGTGCTGCGCTACACCGATCTCAGGGCCCGCCGGATGAACCCCCACCGCGAAATCGACCGCGAAATGGAAATCCATCTTACCGGCAATATGGAACGCTACATGTGGTCGTTCGACGGCCGGAAGTTCACCGCGGTCACCGACGATCCGATCCGTTTCGGCTATGATGAACGGGTTCGCGTGAAGCTGGTCAACCAGACGATGATGGCGCACCCGATCCACTTGCACGGGCACTTTTTTGAACTCGTCAACGGTGCTGACCACATGCACCAGCCGCTCAAGCATACCGTTGTGGTGCAACCCGGCGGAACCGCCACGTTCGACCTCACCGCCAACGAACCGGGCGACTGGGCCTTTCACTGCCACCTTCTCTACCACATGCATGCGGGCATGATGCAGGTGGTGACCGTGCGGCCGTTCCCCGAAGGAGCGGAAGCATGAGGCGCGCCGCACTGCTAGCCGGGGCCGTGCTGATGGCCGCGCCGCTCGCCGCGCAGGACCATGCGGAGCACGGGAAAAACGCCGGGACGCAGCCGCAAATGGACCACTGCGCGATGGGACACCTGCCGCCCGAACAGTGTCCACCGAAAGAAGGCGACCCGCCGGCGGAGACCATGGACGACCCGATGGCGGGGATGGATCATGGCGCGCACCGGGGCATGACGGAAAAGTCGGCTCCCGGCGCGGCGCCCGAAGATGCCTTGCCTCGGCGTGCGCTCGAAGGGCCGCAGCATGCCGCCGACGCGATCTGGGGCAGCGCGGCCATGGCGCCCGCCCGCCGCCAGCTCGCGCGCGAGAACGGCGGCATGGTCACGGGCAAAATCTTCGTCGAACGGCTCGAAGCCCGGCTTGCGACCGATGGCGCGGAGGACGGCTATGTCTGGGATGCCCAGGCCTGGTATGGCGGCGACATCAATCGCTTCGTGCTCAAGACCGAAGGCGAAGGCGAGATCGGCGGCGCGCTGGAGGATGCGGAGATCCAGGCGCTCTACAGCCGCGCTATCGGCCCCTTCTTCGATCTGCAAGCGGGCGTCCGCTTCGATCCCAAACCCGACGCGCGCACGCATCTGGTGGTCGGCGTGGCGGGTCTTGCGCCCTACATGTTCCATGTCGACGGAGCGCTGTTCCTGTCCGACCGGGGCAAGCTGACTGCGCGGATCGAGGCCGAATACGACCAGAAAATCACGCAGCGGCTCATTCTTCAGCCCCGCATCGAGGCCGAGTTCGCCGTGCAGGACATTCCTGCACGCGAGATCGGCGCAGGGATCACCAAGATCGAACCCGGGCTCAGGCTACGCTACGAGATCGTTCCCGAATTCGCGCCCTACATCGGTCTCGAATACGAAGCGAAAACGGGCGAAACCGCCGACATCGCGCGCCTTGCGGGGGAAGACCCCGATGGCCTGAAAATAGCGCTTGGTTTTCGCGCCTGGTTCTAGGCGCGCAAACCGGTGCCCGAGATGAGCCACGCGCTCACCTCGCGCGCCAGACCGGCCTGCCCCGCCTTACTCGGCCGGTGATGCGGTCCGGGTCCACCCGGAACGGTAGCGGTCGAACCAGGCGAGAATCGCCGCAGCCTTGGCGGCCGATTGCGACGGCCTTGCCGCAATGCTGCCGTGGCTGGCGCCGGGCACCTTGACCAGAGCGGTAGGCACGCCGCGCAGCCGCAATGCGGTGTAATATTGCTCGGATTCGCTGACCGGCGTGCGGTAGTCCTCGCTGCCGACCACCACCAGCGTGGGCGTTTCCACCTCGCCAACGAGCGAAAGCGGCGACAGACGCCAGTAGGTCTCGGGGTCTTCCCAGGGCTGTGCGCCGATCCAGTAACGGCCGAAAAACGCGGGACCGTCGGCGGTCAACGCCTGCGTGGTCCAGTTGATCACGGGCTTCTGCGTGGCGGCAGCCTTGAACCGGTCGGTCTTGCCGACGATCCAGCTGGTCAGCACGCCGCCGCCCGATCCTCCGGTAACGAACAACTGGTCGGGATCGGCAATCCCCAGCGCGATCGCACGGTCGACGATCGACATGAGATCGAAATAGTCATTGCCCGGATAGGCCTTGTCGATCTCGTTGGCGAAGTCTTCCCCATAGCTGGTCGAACCGCGCGGATTGGCCGACAGAACAGCATAGCCGGCAGCTGCATAAAGCTGGTTGTCGGTCGAGAAATGCGGGCCGTAGGCGGCGAAGGGTCCGCCATGGATTTCGAGGATCAGCGGCACACGCTGGCCTTCGGCATAGCCCGGCGGCAAGGTCAGCCACCCCTCGATCTCGAGCCCGTCATGGCTCGACGGCACCGCGATCCGGCGCACTTCGCCCAGCGTTTTCACCGCGCGAAGCGAGCGGTTGAGATCGGTCAGTATCCGAGGGTCGCCGCCGCGTTGCAGGCCGACTTCCGCCGGGCGCGTGGCCGTTCCCGCCGTAAAGGCAATCGCGTCGTTGTCCGAAACTGAGAAGCTCCCCCCGGTATAGGGCCGATCGAGTCCCCCGCCCGAAACGCCCTCGACCACATCGCGCACCGAGCTATCGAGACCGATACGCGCGACGTGGGTCTCCCCGCTGATATCATATTGCGCGTAGATCGCGCGGCCGTCGGCATCCCACTGGATACCTGCAGGGCTATATCCCCACTCGGCGGTCAAATTGCGGACGCTTCCGCCACTGCGGTCCATGACATAGAGGTCGTCATCCTCATAGGCGCGCAGGGCATCGTCGAAGCCGAGATAGGCCACCAGCCGGCCATCGGGCGATGCGACCGGGCTATGATCGGGGCCGTCCCGATCGGTCAGCTGGGTCACGCTGCCACTCGCCACATCGAGCGCGTAGATCTCGCTCTCGACGGGATCCTCTTCCCAGTCCGCGCGCCGGTTGGCACCGAAATAGATCGTCGATCCATCGGGCGACCAGCTGAGCGGGCCGCCGTCGTGATACCGCCCGTAGGTCAGCTGCCGCGGCGCACCCCCGGTTGCCGGAACGAGGAATATCTTCTGGAAACCGGGCTCGACATACCCCTGCCCGTCGGCGCGATAGGTCAGCAGGTCGCGGATCTCGAGCGGTTCGGCCCAGTCGGCGCCTTCCGGCTTGTTCGCCGGCGCCGATCCCAGCTTTGGCCCCTCGTCCTTGACCTTCATAGTGTAGGCAATCGAACGGCCGTCGGGGGCCCAGGCGATGCTCGACGGGCCCGTCGGCAGGCCGGTCAGGCGTATGGCCTCGCCGCCATCCAGCCATTGCACCCACAGCTGCGCCCCGCCCGCTTCGGTCGACGCATAGGCAAGACGGTCGCCGCTGGGCGACCAGCGCGGGCTGAAGGCATCGCCATTGCGCCCGGCGAGCGGCGTTTCGCGTCCGGTGCGGGTGTCGATCAACCAGATCGAGCTGACGGCGCGGTCGGACATGATGTCGTTCGTCCGGCGAACATAGGCGATATGGCGGCCATCAGGGCTGATCTGCGGGTCGGCCGCAATCGCGATGTCGAACAGATCGGCGCCGGTGAAACGGCGTTCGGGCCCGGTGCGGTCGCTGCCCATTGCCGCACCCGTCATGGGCGCCGCGCGCTGGTTTTCGACACTTCGTGCCGGTGCGTCCTGCGGCGCGGGTTCAGCTTGCTGTGCCAGCACGCTGCCCATCGGTATTGCCAGCAATGCGATCCCTGTCGCCAGCTTGCCTATCGCCATCTCGTCAATCCTCTCGCTCGCGGTTCGACCGATCTGTCGCCTCGCGGCGGAGAGCAGTCAATGTGTCATCTTCGACAGTTAGACCCGGTTGCCTCGCCTGCGTCACCGGCGCAGAGTGAGCGAGATGCGGAAAAAATTGGCCGCACAGCAAAATCGCGCCCGAGCAAGAGCAGGATCGAGGACCGAGATACCATGCATATCGACCGACGAAACTTTCTCGGCGCAACGGGCACGGCCTTTGCGGGACTGCTGCTGAACGGCTGCACGAGACAGGCATCTTCGTTGGCCGCTTCGGGAAGCGGCTTTACCGACTATGGCCCGCTGATCCCCGATCCCGCAGGGATGCTCGACCTGCCGCGCGGCTTTTCCTACCGCCTGCTGTCGCAGCTCGGCACGCCGATGGACGACGGCGGGACCGTGCCCGACAAGGCCGATGGCATGGGCTGCCTGCCCTTGGGGCGCGACGAGCTGGTGCTCATCCGCAATCACGAGCTCGTACCGAGCGACGAAGCGGGCGGCACGCCGGCCGCAGGTTACGGCACCCATGAGGGAGCGATCCTGCCGGGGGGCACGACCAATATCGTGCTCGATGCGCATACGCTGGAGGTCAAACGCGAGTTTCGGACACTGGCGGGGACCATCCGCAATTGTTCTGGCGGGATCACGCCATGGGGAAGCTGGCTGACCTGCGAGGAAGCCCCCGTGGGACCCGGCGAGGGCCTCGCGCAAAGTCATGGCTGGGTGTTCGAAGTTCCCGCTTCGGCAACCGGGCTTGTCGA
>Ga0209634_1002016_pt1 | contig 14445 bp, 30 predicted proteins | sample LinPmetageLP40_FD_184043 | JGI IMG/M metagenome (GOLD analysis project Ga0209634, IMG submission 184043) | Marine viral communities from the Pacific Ocean - LP-40 (SPAdes) (version 2) | ecosystem: Environmental > Aquatic > Marine > Oceanic | place: Pacific Ocean | collected 2010-08-26
AAGTTTGGTACACCGGTGCAACAAGAGCAAGAAAAACTTTACATTTATTAAGAACAGACTATAAGTTTAACTACCCAATTGGTTCAGACTATTTAATATATGTACAGGAGAAAAATGACAAATAAAAATATGTTAGAAGATGCCTTCCCACACGATAAACAAATTGGAGGAAATCACTACAAAGAACTTCCTATACAACCTTATACATTTATTTCTAAAAATAAATTATCATTCTTTCAAGGATGTGTTGTAAAATATGTTTGTAGATATTTATTTAAGGGCACACCCATACAAGATTTAGAAAAAGTAATTCATTACTGTGAATTAGAAATAGAGAAAATAAAAGAGGAGAGAAAATAATGGCTTACTTAAATGCAAACATACCTATCATAGAGTGTTATGTAAGAGGTAATTTTTTAAGAGATCAAAAAGATTCACACGATAAATATTTTGAAGTGGGGGTGTTTGGATTTAGTTCAATACCAAATCAAGTACCTTTGTTTCACTTCTTAATGGAAGATGGTGGTCTATGGTGGAGAGCCCCTATATCAGCTTTCTGTACTAAACCTGGAGTAAAAGAATTACCATTAGATGAGTTAGTGATGTGGGATAGCTTTAGTTACAATGTAAGTGTCACAACCTTTTATGAAATTGCAGGATGTACTATGCAATATAATTCTAGAAGAAATGTCAAAAGAAAAGGTAAATATCTTTTTACAATTGATTGGTGTGGTGGAGATTTTAATGAATTAAATTTTGGTTACTCAGAAAAACCAGATCAACATAAGTGTGGCCATGTCATTGAATTAGATGATGGTAACTATGCTATACAACCGAACAATAGATTAAAAATTTATGATCCTTCTATGGGTATCAACCCTCATGAGAATGCAATCAATAGACTTGTAGGTACTAGGAAGTGGTCAGTAGAAAACTCTGCTAAATGGATTACAGATGAACACGAAAAAGGTAGTTACGATTATACATTAAAAAATTTAGATGAGGACGGCATACCTATTGATGAGGATAAAAAATGAACGGACTACAACTTACTTTAACTTTTAAAAAATCAATGTGGAATACACCAAGTGAATATAAAGATTTATCTGGTGCAACTGAAATAGCAATTGACCTTGAAACTAGAGATGATGGTATTAATGAAAAGCTTGGAGCTGGTTGGGCTTTGGGTAAAGGAGAGATTGTAGGATTTGCAGTAGCAGTAGATGGTTGGCAAGGATACTTTCCGTTTGGTCATTTAGGTGGTGGTAATATGATACCTGAACAAGTTAAAGCATACATGAAAAAAGTTTGTAGCTTACCTTGTACTAAAGTATTTCATAATGCTCAGTACGATGTAGGATGGCTTGAAGCATCAGGGATCACGGTCAACGGACATATAGTAGATACAATGATAGCTGCAGCATTAATAGATGAGAATAGATTTAGTTATTCATTGAATGCATTATCAGTTGATTACCTTGGTGAAATAAAAGCAGAAACAGAATTAAGAGAAGCTGCCGCAGCTCATGGCATAGATCCTAAAGCAGAGATGTGGAAGTTACCTGCAGAACATGTTGGTTATTATGCAGAGCAAGATGCAGTGTTGACATTAAAGTTATGGCAAAGATTTAAGCAAGAGATAAGAACTCAAAGCCTAGAAACAGTTTGGGATCTAGAACAACAATTAATTCCGGTGTTAATAAAAATGCGTCAACGAGGAGTGAGAGTCCAAGTGGAATTAGCTGAACAACTAAAAAAAGAAATGTTGATCCAAGAAAAAGGAATACTGGAGGCCATACAAAAAGAATCAGGAATAGAAGTAGACATTTGGGCATCACGCCAGATTGCCAAAGCTTTTGACAAAATGAAGTTAGACTATCCACGAACTGAAAAAACAAAAGAGCCTTCCTTTACACAAAATTGGTTAATAAATAATAAACATAAACTAGCGCAATTGATTGTGCAAGCCAGAGAGGTAAATAAGTTTCATAGTACCTTCTTATCATCAATACTTCGATACCAAGTCAAAGGTAGAATTCATGGAGAGATACAACAACTAAGATCTGATTTAGGAGGGACAGTATCTGGAAGACTTTCAATGAGTAACCCAAACTTACAACAAGTACCTGCTAGAAATAAAGATCTTGGTCCCAAGATTAGATCTCTATTTATTCCTGAAGAAGGCCATCAATGGGGCTCATTTGATTATTCACAACAAGAACCTCGGATGACTGTACATTATGCAGCATCTATTGGAGAGAATGGTTATGCAGGATCTCAAGAATTAGTTGAAGCATACAAAGATAATAGTGCAGACTTTCATCAAACAGTTGCAGATCTTGTAGGTATTGAGAGAACACAAGCTAAGACAATTGGCTTAGGTATTATGTATGGAATGGGTAAGAATAAATTAGCTTTATCATTAGGTGTTACTAAAGATGAAGCAGATGAATTGATTACAAAATATAATAAGAAGGTACCTTTTATTAGAAAACTATCTGACAGATGTAAGTTAGCAGCAGATGAGAAGGGTGTGATAAGAACTAAAAAAGGTAGGAAGTGTAGGTTTGATAAATGGGAAACAAGAGACTTTGGATTACACCAGGCCGAAACATTTGATAATGCAGTAGCAAAATATGGTAAAGATAATATTAAAAGAGCCTATACATACAAAGCATTAAATAGATTAATTCAAGGATCCTCAGCTGATCAAACAAAACAAGCAATGCTAGATTGTTATAATGCAGGTCACTTACCAATGTTACAGATACATGATGAACTTTGTTTTAACATAACAGATGATGCTCATGCTAAAGAAATTAAAACTATCATGGAAGACTCAATAGAATTTAAAGTACCTTCAGTAGTTGATGTTGGACTTGGAAAGAGTTGGGGAGATGCTAAATAGAAATTTTCCTCATGATAACAAAGACTTAATAGCTTACGCAGCAGGATTGTTTGATGGTGAGGGTAACATTAATTATGCTCAATACAAATGTAAAAAACCTAACGGTAAAACATATTTAAAATGGAATGTTGCAATGGAAGTTGCAATGACAGATTTAGATTGTATTAAAAATTTTTATGATATTGTTAGAGTTGGTAGTATTCATTTCAAAGGAATAGGTAAGGGCTCACTAGGTAAAGTCGATCAGTGGAGATGGAGATGCTCACATCAAAAAGCATTACACTTAGCAAAATTATTTTTACCTTACAGTACAGTTAAAAGAGAGAGGTTATTAAAAATTATAAACCACTATGAGTTTATTAAGCCGAAAGAATCCCTAGGAAAAAAGTTTAGTTTTTTAAAACCTAAAAAAAATTAGCCTGCTGCAGCTAAATTTTCTTGAACATCTTGATACTTAAGTTGATTTCTAAGAGATTTAATTTCACTCTCAGTTGACAACATGTCAATAGTACAACCACCATTAGTCATTAGACTGGCTGACCAAGTATGCTCTTTGTGTTGAAGTTTTTTAAGCAACTCCAATTTTTCTTTACTTAACATCTACGATCTCCTCGTATGTTATGTGGATTCTTTTATTACCGGTGAAGCCATCATTGATAACTTCGGCACTACCGTCCTCCACTTGTTCAGACACTTTCAATATCGCTTCTTTGCAATCGGTTGCTTCAACTACTTGGTTTACTTGCAAACCTCCCATGTATGCTTTGATACGATAAGCTGTCATAAGATATTATAGGATATTTCGAAGCTTTGGTCAATATCCATACCCTGGTTGTCAATAGCATAACAAAATATGCTATAAGAGGCCATAGAGCCCCCTAGTCCTTCGATCTTACGTTTTTGAGCTGTACCTATAGCTTTTGCCATGGATCTGCATTCTGTGGCATCTGAGAGGTCATCTCTAAGGTATTGACCACACTTTGTTTCTCCACTTGGGTAAGTTAAGCAGAATGATGTTAATAATATAAATTTATAAACCATAAGATGTAACTACTTGTTTTATGGTGTTTGTCAAATAATCTCATTTTTTTTACAATCAAACCTAGTATACATTTCGTACTTATCTACTGCCTCTGAAGTCATTTCTTTTAATAATATACTAGAATAGTCATAACCAAAATAAATACACTCATGATAAGTATTAAATTCTTCTATAGGGGTTGGAATTGGTTTACAATCATTACCTGGAATACCACTACAAACTAACATTAATAAAACAAATTTTGTCATTGACTTTTAAAAATATCCCATATAACTAAGATAGCATAACAAAAACAAACCAACAATATGAGGAGACAAAATGACCAAAGATAACTTACTACCTTTAGGACAAAAGCCAGAAGGAGAATTAAGTTCATTACTTAAAATGCAAAATGCATTTAGTAAATTAGTAAGCAGCTTAAAGTTACTTCAAGAGAATATAGATAAATTAAAAGAAGAGAATAAAAGACTCAAAGATGCTTTAGGTATTACAGAAACAATAGAACCCTTAGTACTCACATCTGATATGGAGGTTAAAGATGGACATCAATAAATGGAAGTCAGTAGCAATTCCTGCTACCGATTATAAAATTTTAAAATCACTTTGCAAATCAAAGTTTAGGGCTCCAGGAGCTATGATCTCTAAATTATTAAATGACTATGTAGATCATCAAGCAAGGAAACTAAAAATTCCTAATGCAGCTTTTCGTACTAAACTTTTAAACGGAGATAACAATGATGACAGAGAAAGATCTAAAAAGAGTTGACACTAGAGTTAAAGCTAAAGAGTTGTTCACTGTAGAACTAGATCATGCAGATAATACACTTACATTTATAGTGAATGGTAAGATAATGAATGTTGTTAAAACATTTAAAGCAGAGTCTTTGTTTGACAGGATGTTAAAGATAGCAAAATTTAAATTCTTAAAAATGAGAGACGCTAGCCGTAAAGAATACATTGGAAAATAAATTAAAAGTTTTAGATTTATTTTCTGGGATTGGAGGCTTCTCGTTAGGCCTCCACTCAACAGGAATATTTGATACAATTAAGTTTGTAGAGTTTGATGAGTTTTGTCAAAAGGTTTTAAAAAAGAATTATCCAAACGTACCAATTGAAGGAGATATAAAAAATGTCAAAGGAAGAGAATTCGAAGCAGACATCATTGTGGGAGGATTCCCATGTCAACCGTTCAGTGTCGCAGGTAAACAAAAAGGGAGAGATGACAACAGATATCTCTGGCCAGAAATGTTTAGACTCATTAAAGAAATCAAACCCGAGTTCGTTATTGGAGAGAATGTCCAAGGACTTGTTAACCTCCAAAACGGCATGGTCCTCAGACAGGTGCAAGATGACTTGGAAGGTGAAGGTTTCGAAGTCCAATGTTTCCTTATACCAGCTTCAGGCATCGGTGCTTGGCACCAAAGATTTAGAGTCTGGATTGTGGGCCACTCCAAACACAATGGATTACTTGCCGCCGAGAAGCGCAGCAGGGACAAAAAAATTAATGGAGGGACACAGGAAGGGCAGAACCAAACCATCGAATCTGAGAGAACAAGTGGATCCAGAAACGATGAAAATGTATCCAACACCGAGAGCATCAGGACAAGAGGATGCAGAGACTCTGATCAAGAGGAAGGGAGAGAAAGCTGCAGCTCAACACAATCTGACGGCACACATGCAAATGTTTCCTACACCATCGGCCAGTTGTCAGATGGATGTAGTAGCACCACCAGAGACAGTGAAGCAGAACTCATCAGGTTGGAGTGTAACGAGGGTTGGCACTGGAACCAAGTTCGGAGCGAAGTTGAACGATGTAGTGAACAAAGTAAATCAACCGATAGAACCTGGTGGCAAATTGAATCCGACCTTTGTGGAGTTCCTAATGGGATTTCCAGAGAATTGGACAAAGATAGAGCAAGCAGAATCAAAAGTCTCGGAAACGCAATCGTCCCACAAATGGCAAGAATCTTCGGGCTCGCAATTAAAAAGGTTTTAAATGAAAGTTAATTTATTTAAAATAAACAAAATGAAAAAGGTTGGTCGTTGGTTAGATGTTAACTCAGTGGCCATCGATCTATGGGAGCAATACAATCCAATTGGAAAAATATATTTAGGTTTAGAGAAAAGACAACGAGCTGCTAACAGAAGAGATAAATTTGTTAGAGATAGAATGAAGGTAAGACCTGGTTGGAAGAAAATGTATTTAAGATACGAACAATCTTCTAAAGCTTTAGACTTAATTAATTATATTTTAAAAAGATACCTTAGACGTAAGAAATAATTTTCTACCTCCCTTGTACCCACGACACTGATTAGTTTATAATAAGGACTTGCAACCAAGCAAAAATTTTTATATGACTAAACTATTACGCAACCACAAGATATGTACCGATTGTAAAGGAACGGGTCATATTATGACTTCAAACAAATCGTTTGTATCTTGTATCATTTGCAATGGATCAGGCACCACGGTCAACGGCTCATCATCAGAAGCAGAACAAGTATTATTATTTAAAGTAGCGTGGGATTATATTAATGGCAAACAAAACGGATGGTATCACTGAGCTGACAAAAGTATTAGTTAGTGCTTCCAAAAAATTTTCAAAGACAGAATACAATAGATTAAGTTCAGTAATTTTTGCTATGTTACATGGTGTTAGTTACGGCTATGATCAAATGGATCAACGCTTTCTCAATGATGCAGCAGATATATATGAAGTCCACCAGGACCACGATGAATTTTTAGAGGAGATAGATAAAGAATTAGATGAAGTTGAAAAGACATTATCTAAATATAAAAAACCATTACCTCCTAAGAGTAAAGACAACGTCATTAAATTTAGCGACTATAAGCAGGATGTAACGAATGATGGCGGATAATTATACTAAAGCAGAAGCCCAATTAGATTTTAGAGATATCTCTGAACATATTGAAGAAGAAAACTTAGAAGGCGCAGCCATCACAAATTTACTTGATGATGTACACGAACATTTTGAGGTCGCCACTCGATTCAATTTTAAAAAATCGAAAGGCCATTATCGTGCTCTACTCAGTAGACTTATTAAAACTTATGGGCATTAAAATAACTTCTGATATCGTTGCAGAAAACCATGTCTGTAATGAACAAAAGTTATGGAGGCATGTAATCTTAAATGCATTTGAAGATACTAGAGCTCTTAGTGCAGATCGTAAAGCTAGCCTAGCTAAGTGTGATGCACATTATTGGATTGCAAGATCAAAAGATTTTGAACAGATCTGTTGGTGGGCAGGATGGGAACCAGACAATGTTAGGTATAGATATTCTAAAGCATTGAGTAGTGGGGACATTAAATTTAAAAGAAAACATTTTTTATGGCATGAATATAATAAGTTATTTCAAAGACTTAAATGTGAAACGGATTTAGATTTAAGAAAAGAATTAAGACGTAATGTTGAGAATAAGCGTAGACAAATAATGGACGCTGATAATGTTTATGTTGATAATTTTAAAAAGGATTTGGAGATTGAACTTTAACTTGCAGTCCAGGGAGCAATCGCTAAACTGCAAGCTAAAGCATATAACTCATGATTTCTCCTAAGTTAGTAAGATAAATATATAGGATTAAAAATTTTTTTTCAAGATTTTTTTCGTCTAAAAAATGTTCTCCAAAACCAAGATCTGCAAATTGAAATAGCCGTGAATATTACTGCAATATGGAATGATTCCCATACGGTTGGGTACATATCGAAATAGGGAAATATATATAGCTGCACTAAGGTTGATAGTAATAACCCTGAACCGACATCAATTAATGTTTCGAAAAGATTTCTCATAATAAAACTTAGGCCCACTAGAAAGGAAATTCAAAAACGTGAGCCTAAGCTAACTAACAATTGAGGTAATGAAAATGATAACAAACATTACTCAAGATAACTTTAAGGCATTGGCCAAGATCCGTCAATCTTTTATCTGGGTCAATGGTACTAGAACCACGGCTCACGGGGCTGGTTTCCTAGTACACTTCCTTAGAAAAAAAAAAATAAAAAAAAGTTTGTAAGGGTTTTTCTCTAGGAAACTAGGAAAAACATTGAAACACAACACTTCTAGAGCAAAACACACTAGGAAAACACTAGGAAAATTCCTAGTAGTTCTAGGAAAATACACTGCTTGAGGCCATTTTCTGCTTAAAAATAAAAATAAAAAAGTTTGTAAGAAAGAGTATTAGGAAAAAATTTATGATATAACAGGTCAAGATGACTAAAAGAAAAAATACTTTGAAATCAACATCTGAGCTGACATTAAAACAAAAAGCCTTTGTAGATATATATGTTAGTAATTGGGGTGAGATCTCCAAGACTGAAGCAGCCACTCGGGCTGGCTATACCTCTGATAAAAAAGAAGGACCAACAGAAATTGCAAGCAGATTAACCAATCAAAATAAAAATCCTCATGTAGTTCGTTATATGGAAATGAAATATAACCAGGAATTAAAAAAACATGAAGGGGACAAGCTTAAGAAATATAAAAGATTTGAGACACTAAGTAAAAAGGCAGAAGATAAAAAACAATTTTCTGTAGCTGTAAATGCAGAGTATCGTAGTGGACAAATGGCAGGATTTTTTGTAGATAAAAAAGAAGTAACCCATGTTGGATTGGAGGGTATGAGTCGTGAACAACTTGAGAAACGGTTATCCGAACTTGAAGGTAAAATTGGAGAAGCCAAAAATATCATTGACGTTACGCCAGAAGAAATTACTTGATGATGGAAATTTTATGGTTGTCTTTAATGAAATTCATAACCAACATTTACAAACATCAGTGGGTATTGTCTCTGTACTTACAGAAGATAATAAAAGAGTTTATAAAAATATTAAGGATCATGGTACCGACATTACATATGAAAACGAATTTAAGGTAGAAAAATAATGTTAAAATCCGAAGATACATATGGGTTTTTTTTGACAAAGTCCGAAGATACATATGGGTTTTTTTTCATAAAATCCGAAGATACATATGGGTTTTTTTCATGAAGAAGAAAATACAAAAATCAAAAATTTTAAATTTTAATTTTAAAAATTTAGGAAATAATATTTTAGATTATCCTTATGTTGAGATAAAGTGGCTTGATATTGAGGGTGACGCAGGTTGGAGTAGTACCAAAGATTTAAAAAATCAAAAATTACCAACTTGTGTTTCTAAAGGATATCTATTATCTCAATCAAAAGGTATAACCAGAATATTTACTGATTATATAGAGACAAAAGAAAAACCAACATTTGATAATATTGGTAATACTACAATAATTCCAACATCAGTAATACAATCTATAAGAAAAATTAAAGTTTAATCTTGTAATAATTTTTTTAATCTTTATTTTGAGGTGATGGATAATTTCTTGGCTTTTATACTCCGATTTATAATATTTTATCCTTATTTATTCGTTATTTTACTTATATTATTTATCTTAATTTAACTATTGCATTTATTCAAAATTATCTTATTAATATGGGATATGAATATAAAACTAACAAAAAAAGAAAAAGACTTTTTGAGTAATTGGTTATTAGATGATTTAGATATTGCACAAAAAAATTATCATAGTTCATCTAAAACTATTATTAAAATGTTGCTTTCAATAATTAAAAAACTAACAACTAAACAAAGGAGCAAAAATGGGATTTGACATTACAGGAATGAACCCAAAAAACCTACACTTAAAAGAACCAACAAGACCAGATAATTTATTTGAATTATCTAAAGAAGATCAAGATAAGTATTTTGAAAAAAGAGAAAATTATACTTCTCAATCTGGTACTTATTTTAGAAACAATGTTTGGTGGTGGAGACCTCTTGCAGATTATGTTTTAAGACATACAAAAGTAATTCCAGAAAATGAACATGAACATTGGGGTTATAATGATTGTTATGAAGTTTCGCAACAATACGCAGAAATGATTTCACAACAATTAGATCATTTAATTAAATCTGGGCATTGTAAAGCATACGCAGATCAATTTGAAAAGAATAGAAAAATAATTGAAAAGCATAATGACAAGATTGAAAAACAATTAGACAAGTTTTGTAAGAAAGTTGAAAAAAAACTTGGTAAATCTAATCTTGCACCAAATGAATTTCCAACAGAAGACAAAAAGAAATGGGATAAAATTTATGATAAGAAAAATTTTAATGGTAATTATCCTTTTTCTGTTGATAATGTAAAAGAGTTTTCAGATTTTTGTAAAAATTCTGGTGGCTTTACTATTGGATAACAAAATTTTTTTGATTGTTTTTGACAACTGTTATAAAATAAAAACAATTAGAGTACCCTCTGGAAGATATCCATTGAGGGTACTCATTAAGGTTATATACTATGAGCAATTCCTTAAGTGCGAAAATATAAAATCTTTAAATGTATATAGCCTTAAAAACTAACAACTAACAATGGAGCAAAAAATGAGTAATAAACAAATAAGCAAAGACAACAGAGAATATTGGTCAAATAAACTTTCTAAAAAGTTTAGAGAAAAAAGAAGTGCAGTTGAAAGCATGCACTTGGCAGAGATCAATAAAAACTCTGAAAAAAATTATCCAATGTTTTTAAAAAGATTAGCATTAGATAAAGAGTTGAAAGAATTAAAATTGGCAGAAAAAGATTTTAATGATTTCTTTTCAAGCATAGATAAAAAGTTGCAAGACAAAAGACAAAAGTTTGCAGACGCAACTTTAAAAGCAGTAAGTAAAATAAAACAGTGGCAAGACAATCGATCTTGGGAATATGGTTCATCTTTACCAGATTACTCCGATTGTTTTGAAAAAGGCACTCATAAACATTGTGGTATGATTGACAAATACTTAGAAGAAAAATGTTTAGAAGAAACTAAAAAAGCATTTTATCAATCTAAAAAAGGTCAAGAAGTACAAATGATTGATGACTTGCAAGAAAAAGCAGAGGACTTATTGCACTCTGATATGATTGGGACAGAGGTATTAAAACAAATATCTTTAATTGCTCAAAAGTCAAAAATTGCAATTACAATACCAGAGACAACTTTAAAACAAATAAGTGCGTAGTATAGAAACACTTGTTAAAATCTACAATAATTTTGGGGAGAGAGAAGAACTCTCCCCATTAGGAAGTGCAGATGAAGAGTTGGCTTGGAATATGACACTAACACCCAAACAAGAAAATTGGCTTGAAAGATTTATTTCTGTTTGGGATTACACACAAGAAAAGGAATATGAAAAATGGCAAAATACTCAAAAAACATTGAAGATATAAAAAGTGCAGTAAAAGAAAACCAATTAGTATGTGATAAAAATAATGCTTATTACATTAAATACAACAGAGACTTAGACAAATTTTATATTATTTGTAGAAGTAATAATTACACTATTGGCTTATCTCATATTGATAAAAAAACTAAAAAAGAAAAAATTAATATGGGTGAACCAAAAGGTTATTGGTTTATTCATACAATAGATGAAACTTGGGCTATGAGAATAGCAAAGTATTTAGAGGGAAGAACTATTGTTAGAGTTGATTACTGTTCAGAAAAAGAAATGGAACATCAAGGTTGGCACAATCAACCAATTCAAATTCTTTTAGATAATGGAACTTGGCTTACACCAACAAGTGATGATGAAGGAAATAATGGTGGTGCAATTCACACCAACATTAAAGAACTACCTGTAATTCCTGTAATCTGATATAATAAAATTCTTGATATTGGGATTAACACAGACAACCAATTATCTTGATTAAGGGGTCAACAAAGGGAGACTAGAGTTGACCCTTTTTTTATGTTATTGACCTAATAACATAATGAAAAAATCTGAAAGTAATTTGTGGAAACGCATTAAAAATCTTAAATTAAAAGGTCAATTATTTCGCATAGAAAGTAATACAATCAATGGAATTCCAGATGTTTATTGGTTGATAAATAACAAAAGTATTTGGATTGAACTCAAGTCAAATGATGTCAAGAATTTAGGTTTATCAAAGTACCAAATTAATTGGCATTTAACCCATTTTAAAAATGGTGGACAATCATTTATCTTGCGAGAGGGTCTCTCGCAGAGAGGTCTCTCAGAATATCAACTTTTCGTGGTTCGTGAACCGAGAACCATTGTTCATGTTTCTTCATCACCTAATTTAAAAGACGCAATCAAAAAAATTCAAGACGCTTGAACCACGTCTCACGCTTATTTGGTGCGTGAAGATGTATATGGCTTTTTTTTACTTGACTACTTAACACTAATATTTTTTCCCGTGCGTGAAGATACATATGGCTTTTTTTCAATTACCACTTAACACTAACATTAAAAAAATTCTTCCGTGCGTGATCGTATATATGGCTTTTTTTCGTTAAGTGTTTAACACTAACATTTAAAAAATTATTTTTTTCAATTGGTCCCGTGAGTCGTGCAGCTCGATGGCAGCTTAAAGCTTCAGGGCCTCCAGGCCTCCAGGTCGAGTCTTATTTATTGCAGCAAGATCTAGCAGCAGGAGCTAAAATAAAAAGTTGACAGCTAACGGCTCCCGCTGTAATAAGATTAAAACTAACAAAATAGGAGAATATAAAATGCCGTTACTTAATTATTACAGCCAAACTAAAATGGCTAAGGGTGAGAAGCTGGGATATAAAACAGCTATAATGCATTTTGCGCCATATGATATGAGTGGAAAAAATGTTTGCCCCAAAGCTACCCTGGGGCCTGGTGGATGTGTTAAACCTTGTTTAAATACATCAGGACGGGGGCAAATGAATTCAGTGCAGCGAGCCCGAATAAATAAAACTAATTATTTTTGGAATAACAAAAACGGATTTTTGTGGGAGCTGTCAAAAGAAATACAGACACTGAAGCTAAGAGCTGCTCGAGCTGGTTTTAAATTTGCCGTAAGACTCAACGGCACCAGTGACTTGCCCTGGTTTAAATATAAAGTTGATGGAGGTGGCAGCTTAATGGATATACACCCTGATGTGCAATTCTATGACTATAGTAAAGTACTTAACTACCTTGATCATGGTAAAAAAAATTATCATGTAACCTTCAGTGACTCAGGGACCAATTACCAGGACCAAATTAAGGCCATGACTGAGTATTATGCTAATGTAGCCGTAGTCTTTAAAGATAAGCTGCCCCGTACCTGGATGAGTCGTAAAGTTATTGACGGGGATGCGCATGATTTACGCTTTAAGGATCCGTCAGGCGTGATTGTAGGCCTGGTTGCTAAGGGCTTAGGTAAGAAGGTGACAAAGAATAGTTTCATTAAAATAGCGTCATGAATTTTCTAGCGTTTATTGTTCGATGCTTTGTATTTTATCCATACACAAGCGCCATCATTTTTTTAATAATTGCAATTGCACTTTAGAATTGTTCTAAACTAGGGGGCAGCTCTGCCCCCTAAAAAAAATAAATCTTTTTCTTTACATCTTATTAAATATGATCATAATGGGATCATATATAACATAAGTTATATATAATTAACAAACGAGGTAAAAAAATGAGTACACTAAAAAAAACCAAATTAAATAATTTGAGTACTTTAGATAGTAAACTTTTATTTAATTATTTTGATGTAAAAAGAAAAAAGAAAAGCTTCACTGAATTAGAGAAGAGCATTAAAGAAGATGCATCAACTTTAGTTGATAAACACGGTGGGCAAATCTTTACAGTTAGTAAGGGTCACAACATACACGCCCAAACAAAGCACAAAGAATATAATACAATTGATCTTAAAAGATTGCAGGAAGATCATCCTAAATTATACGAAGAGTATAAAACAAAGGTTGTTAATTCTGTAACGCTTGAAGTTAACGCAGTTAAAATATAATGGAATTAGCATTATATATAATATTAATCTTAATTAGTTTTACAATTGCATTCTTAGGCGTGATTGTACTATTTACGGTTGATCCATGGACAGGGTTAATCCTGTCCATGGGTGGCATTATCTTATCAATTAGAACAATGGTGAGGGCTTAACATGAGCGACTATATAAAGCAACTATTGAAGGATTATTCTAACTTATGTCATAAAGATTTTATGATTAAGTATAAACCCGAAGAGTTAATAAAAGCTAGAAAATTATCTTTACAAGATGAGCATAAAACTTTTATAGATAGTCAAGTCAAGACAAGACAATCACAACTTATAAAAAACTAATAACTAACAACACACGCCCCACGTGGGGCGTGTGGCTTGCCTATTGATAGAGGTACCAGTCAACTTTCAAAATTCGAAATTTTTTTATTATTCTTTTTTTACGGAAATTATATTAAAGTTTCCTAACATTGACTAAACCTAACATGCCAGATACAAGTAGTACGGTCTTGTAGAATTAAGGGGGTAGATTTTAAGGGGACCCAAGGGTATAGTAAATTAAGATGACTGATACAGATTTATTGACCACCGATCAATTACGAGAGAGGCTCGAAAAAGTATGGTTAAAACATATAAAATTATGTCAGGACAACTTCTTGTATTTTGTAAAGAATGTTTGGCCAGATTT
>Ga0209634_1002017_pt1 | contig 14442 bp, 28 predicted proteins | sample LinPmetageLP40_FD_184043 | JGI IMG/M metagenome (GOLD analysis project Ga0209634, IMG submission 184043) | Marine viral communities from the Pacific Ocean - LP-40 (SPAdes) (version 2) | ecosystem: Environmental > Aquatic > Marine > Oceanic | place: Pacific Ocean | collected 2010-08-26
ACTCTTCTACTAATTGCTTAGATAATTGCGCGTATATTCTACTTTCTAAGTTACGCATAAATTTGGCAAGAGTAGAATTTTCTGCTTCTCTTTGAGCTGATAATAAAGCAGATTCTATATCTTCTGCTATAGCTTGTTTACGAGAAAACTCTTGGTTTTCAATAGTTAAATAGTGTGACGACTGGCCAATACCACTGAATGATGGTGATTTGAACTTATGTACTAATTCGTCAGCAACCGATGTCTGATTCATCATCAGAAGCGCTAGTATTGCGAGTATTTTTATCATATGCTTTTTGCTCTCTTAGCTCTATTACGGTATCAAGCTTTTGTTGTAATCTTATTAAATCATTATCAAGCATACGAATACGATCAATCAACGCTATTAGTGTTGTATTCGCATTTGAAAGTTTAACCTTTATTTCTAAAGTAATAAATTTCCAAATATAGTATATTAAATAAAGTAATCCAACTGCCGCAAAGATCGGAAAACCAAATTCTTCAATGAATAAACCTATATCCATTAGTCTCTACGCGCATCTTCTTTTCCATCTGCGCGCGCTATCCTCTCAAGATCTGGCCTTATACCTAATACTGAACACATAGTTGCATCGACTCGAATCATATCATGATTCATAGTCTTAACTCTGTTATCTAGACTTGTTACTATACCTGTAATGCCATTAACTTGACCAACTACACTTTCTAATATGTATTTGATTGATAGAAATATAAAAAATCCACCTATAATGGATGAAGCTACAGTAAAGCCTAGTTCAGCTACTAGTGCCAAACCTTCATTCATATATCTATTTATACAAGTTAATATTTAGAATTGGACAGAAATGCCACATCCGCAAGAGGATTTTTCATCAGGATTGATGATTTTGAATTGTTCGTTTATACCTTCGAAGATATAATCTAAGGTAGCATGTTCGAAGTAGGGTATTGACATTGCATCGATAACAAGTCTGAATGAGCCATAGTCATACACTGTATCGTTGGATCGTATTGTGGATTCATAATCAAAAATATATTCGAACCCAGCACAGCCACCAGAATTAAGGCCCACCCGAATGATATCACGGCCGGGCGTAGTTTTTTCAATAAGCTTTTCAACTGCCTTATCCGTTAATTCCATGTTGGTTATGTTTCCTATGAGATGATTTTTCTTCCCAATCTGCTATAGCTCTTGTAATTGAATCTTCTGCTAATACAGAACAGTGTAATTTTATAGGAGGTAATTCTAATGCCTCTGCTATATCTTTATCTTTAATTAGCTTAGCTTCGGTAATAGTTTTACCTTTAAGCATTTCAACAAACAATGTAGATGAAGCAATTGCTGAACCACATCCATATGTTTTGAATTTTACGTCTAATATCTCTTCAGTATCTGGATCTAATTTAATATCCAGTTTCATAACATCACCACAGGCTGGAGCTCCAGTTAAACCAGTTGCCACGTTCGGATCATTTGGATCGAAACGTCCGACACCATGTTTAGAAGGATTGTTTAATACATCCTCAAACCTGTCTACTACCTTACTAGAGTAGGCCATTAACTTTTATAAGCTACGCCAACTGCTAATGAAGTTGCTGCGCCAGTAAGCGTATCAGTATGTTGTTTTTCCATAATAACTACTTCTCCAGCTGCTAAAGTAATAGTACCAAGTGTAGTTCCACCTACGTTCTTAAGTGTAATTACTTGAACTGATGTTTTGTTATTTAATACTCTTACTACCTTTGCACCACCAACATTACTTGCTGAGGCTAAATTTCCTTCTGATCCTAATAAATCTATGATCATTGTTTTCTCCTAAATTGTTTCTAAACGTTGCATTAATCTTTCTGCACGATTGGTAACTTGTTTATACCATCGTGAGTCTCTACCTTGTGCACCAGCTTCTTTCCAATCACGGTCATCTACTGCTGATTTCATCATTTTGAATTTACTCAAGCGAGTCAATCCCATATTAAACATCATATTAGCAATGACTTGTTGAGCTTCTTCTGGAAGTTCATCAAAGTCTTTATATAGTTTCTCACAGTCTTCTAAAACAGCTTCAACGTCTTTTTCAAAGCATTGAATTACTCTTTCTTCCGAAACTGTTGTTCCCAAAGGTTGTCCACTTTCTTCATCACTATCAAGCACAAGGTGGCCGATACCAAAAGTAGGATAACCAAGATGGTCATGATAAATTTCATTTACCTGTCCTTCGTCGATTATTAATTGTTCTCTTAATTTATCTATGTTCATTTCATTATTTTCCTAATGTGATCTTCGAATGCTTCGATTTTTTCAGTTCTATTCGGCCACAAAATATAGTCCTTTTCTGGATTTTGTTTTAAGTTACTAAGTAACGGTTGTACTGCATTATATAAGTTATTCAATTTTTCTTCTAAGTTTTTAGCTTCAGTGGAAGCTGTGGAAGCTTTTGTCGTAACTTCTTTTACTGCATCTAGCTCGCTTTCATCTACTGCTGTAAATCCGAAGTCAAATTTTAATAGGTCGTCTGCCATTTTATTCCTCTATATGTTTATATTTATAATTTCTAGGAATTACTTTTGATTTATCTTTATGAGTTTGAGTAATTGAATGGTCTGGCTGAGCTTTACGAGCTTTAATACTAGGTTTACTTTTTCCAAATGCTAGCTCCCATCCATCAGCATATTTCTTATGGTCTGGATCTCTTGGGGCATCTCCTTTTCCACCATGCCATTGTTTAGACATCTTTAGGTACCATTGCTATTTTTATTCCTCTTCTCACTAATTCATTTCTAATTTTTTGTTTTCTTTTAGGAACTGTATTGTTGTTATTTAATGTTTCAAATAGTTCTGTCTGAGAAATATTCTTGATATAGTAATTATTAGTAGTAGCTTTTGCTTCTCCTCTTAGTCTTACTGTTGAGCTTGGTTTAAATTTTGTTGGCATTATTTTAATCTCTTTATTTTTCCCTGATCATTAGCTTTCCAAGCTTCAAAGTCTACATCATTATATTGGTCTTTAAGAGATAGTAATGCCTTTAAATTACTTACATCATCATCAAACAATCTTATTCTACTGTATTCTCCTGTATCGAGAAATTGTTTAAATACTAGTGCTTTTGCATCAGCACTTCCTTTTAGTCCTAAGTTACCAGCTCGATAAATGTGAGCTTTATCAATATCAATTCCATGCGCTCTAAAAGTATCTAGAAATAGTTTCTTATCGTCCATGTCAGCTCTTGCTGTAACGAGAATAACCTTAGATCCTTTTTTGACTGCATTCTTAAGTATCAATTTAAACTTAGAAATCATTTTACCAATTGGCATTGCAGTTTTATTAAATATCTCTGCCGACTTAAATTGGCCGAAATCAAAATCCTCATCTCTTCCCAGTTTATATGTATTAAACTGTTTAGGTGTAAGTTCTTTTGACTTCTTAGTCTTTTTATTTACAACTTCGACTTTCGCCTTAGTTTTAAACATAGTATCGTCAATATCAAAGATAGTTAAACCTTTGTTAGCTTCTGATAGATATGTTGCAAAATTCTTCATTTAGTATATTATACCACATTTTTAGTTAAATGTAAACGATTAATAATACTATTTATAATTAAAAGAATTTCTTAATGGTCTCTATTTTATCGTTTGCTTCAGCTATTTTAGCTATTTCAGTTTCTATTGCTTCAACGATTCCTGGATGTTCACCGATACCAGCTGGATTTGATCTATAGACTTCTACATTAGCTTTTGCTATTGCTATATCTCCTTCCAGCTTAACCATTAAAGCTTCTAGTAAATTGCCTTTGTATGTTCCCTTTGGTTCTTTTAAATTCATGCTACAAAGTTATCTCCTGCTTCCCATTGACAACCAGTTAATCCACCAGCTTTTAATGCCATGAGAGTTCTTTTAATTTCTTTAGCACTTCTACCAGTGTCTAAAGCGTTTACACTTAATGATTGAATAATATTCTGTGGATCTACAATAAATGTAGCTCTCATACAGACTTCGTTATTACTATCAACCACACCTACAGAATGAGCTAAGTTTAAACCTACATCAGCTAAGAGTGTATGTTTAATTTTCCCTAGATTTTCATCTGAATTCTTCCATGCAACTTTACAATGTTCATTATCACCACTTATACCAAATACAGTAGCTTCATCTCTTATATCATCCATAGCACATATTTCAGTTGGACAAATAAATGTAAAATCTTTTGGATAGAAATAATATACCTTCCATCCAACTTGCCCTTGGCCGCTTATTCTTTGTATTTCGCTTGTTGTACCAGCAACACCATCTAACTCCCATTCCGGAAATTCATTACCGACAGCAAGCATTACTCTTGGTTCATTCATAAACCTTTTCTCCTTTTATATTCTGCAATAGTATCTATAAGTTTTTCAGTCCAATTATCTCTGTCTTCAACAAAAACTTGTGGGTCTTCATTATCTACAGCTATACATACTACTAATTTTTTTATAGGCATTCCAGTTCTTTCTTCCCACATGACAGCATAAGCTGCACATTGCATAAAGTAACCATGTACCCACTCTTTCTTTTTCAGTTTCTTTGAAGTCTTATAATCTATGATAGCATCAACTCCTTCCCACTGACCAACACAATCTACTCTTCCTGCTACTCCTAAATGTTTGGAATAGAGTCCAGCTTCTTGTGCATAAACTTTTGTTATACAACGATCTAATACATGCTTAACATCATGAAAGCTTTGCATAATATGAGGCATAACACCCTTATCAAATTCTGGATCATTATTTACATAACGTTCTAATAAATCATGAACTGCAGTACCGCGTCCACTAGCAGTTCTACTTATTCTATTTGCTTCTTCTGGTCCTACTCTTGCTCTCCACGCTTTGATTGCGTCTTCACTTAAGATTGAAAGAACTGTTGTAATACTAGGATAAGTATTATTATCAGGATCGGTGTAGACTCTACCAGACTTAGAAGTGACTGCCACCAAATCATTATATCCAAGATCAATTGGTTCATGTTTAAACTCCATTATTTTTTCACCTTAAAAGTTTTATATTGATCCCAATCTTTGACCCAAACTCTACCATTTTCTTCTGCTTGTCTGAATGTCATGTTTGTTACCATTATAGGAATCACTACAGCTAAGTGGGCCCAGATAGAAGTTACTATGCTATAGTTCTCCCATCCAATCCAAACCCATGCTACAATTCCAAAATAAGCACTCCACATAATAAATAAAGCCATTGTAAAATAAGCTTGTATTGACGGATCAGCGATAAACCTTAACGGGTTATATCTATTGTCCATTATAATTCTCCAACAATCGATAATAAACATTATCGTTCTTTTTATATACTTCATTTTTTTTCCTATTTAGTTTTAATATTATGTCTTAGTCTAGGTGGCATGCCACTTTTAATTCTGTCTTGTACTTCTTTCCAGCCATCTCCAGCTTTCTTAAGAGTATCTCCATCTCTAGCAGATATCAAATTTCCTGCTGAAACTACTTGCTGCATATGAGGATTATTTTTTTTATAATCATCAAGCTCAGATATTTTCATGAATATTTCAATGATCTCTTCTGTTTCTTTGTTTTTAAAATCGTAGCTAGGCATTATACCACCTTGGTTTTGATCTACCTTTCCAATTAGCAAATCCATTTTTTTCGTGTATGTAATATTTGCGATATGCTTTTACTGCATCTATGTTTTTACAGTAATCCGGCATAGCTTGTGCAAATGGTGTTTGATCAGCATCCGAAATATTTTTAGGATGGTGACTAAGTAGTTCCATTAGTTTTTCTTGAGTAGCATGTATTTTGTTATATCTGTAGATATATTCTTCGCATAATGCTTTGAACAGTTCGAAATGCCAATAGTAATTACCTTGTGATTCCCTTGTCCAGATAGTACAAGGATGATTCATATGTACCGCTTTGTACAGAGTACTTTCCATATTTGAATTAGGATGTTTCCATCTACGCACGTTTCTACCAGTACGTGATTTTTCAATGTATTCTTTTCCATCGAGCATTCGATGAGCTGTTGATAGCATTTGTCCTGATTCAAGAATCATTTTAACAACATGTTTGTCGTTATGTTCTCTAGCAGCCTTTTGAGGCTGATCTGATAAAATAAAAATATTCATTATGTATATTATACCACACTTTCAATCAAATGTAAAGGACTAAATGCATTTAGTCCCTTACGTGTTTTTGGTTAAGTCCTTCCTCCGTTATCTCTGTATTGCAAATCATTGATAGTTGTCTGTAGATTTTCCTTCTTTCGTTGGGCTCTTGCAGCTAATCTATCCTTACCTCGACTCTTTAGTCTGTATTGATAATGTTTTATATCCAAAATGTCTCTTCTGAGACGGTTAAGTCCATTCATAGAATCTCCTTTATTGATTAAAACATAATATTGAGATTTAAGTAGACCTCCTTAATTTAAGTTATAATTTAGTGTTATTCTTCTTCACTATCAGAATTAACACTCCCATCAGCTATTAACGTAGGCCATGTTTCGTTAACTAATTTTTTAGTTATACCTTTGTACATTCCTACTAGCTTTTTTTCTTTCATTGCGATTACTAGCTCTGCTTCTTCTTGTGGAAGCGCTTCTAGCATATCGATAAACATTTTTTCTCTTCGAGCTGCAACCATTTGTTCTCCAACCCCACCAGTGTTAAAGTATTTAAATCTAGGTGATAGTTTATATAGATTACTTTGCTCGTAGTCTGGCACATCTTTGCGATATGGTGGTTCACCCTTAGGTAAATTAAAGGTAATCGTTTTATCAAACGCGCCTTTTAATATATTCCTAAGAGGTTTAGAGTTATTTTGCAGGAGAAAAGCTTTCTTTTCATCCCTTGTCTTAAGTTGAGCTGCTTGCTCAAGTATTTTTGATATCATTTTTAGCCTAGCCATTGTAAAATTCCTCCACAGATTCAATCAACATGTTACATCTTTTTTTAATTAAGTAATTCAAAACTTTCATTTTATGAGCTGTTTTTTGCTCGTTAAAATTATTTATAATAGTTCGACTTACGACTTCAGGTATTTGAGTTAAATCTATAAGAGTTTTATTCCTCTGAAAGTTACGTTGAACTTCTGTTGGCATAATACTTTCATCTTCTAACCAAGTATCTATAAGTTTCTGTTGTAATGGTGTTTGCCTTAATTCTGAAGTAAAGCAATCATCAGGAGATAACACGTTAGGTATACCATCACCTTTATCGCCTCTGCATATATGTTCCCATAAGTATTTTCTAGGGTTTTTATCTACTACAGCTTTTTTCTGTATAGGTGACCATTGTTTTACGTTTTTATATCTTTGTAGCTGAATAAAGTCTTTATCTGAAGATATAATCATTACTGGTTCGTCATTACCGAACTCTTGTGTAAAGTGTGTAAGTACACCAATATGATCATCAGCTTCGCAGCCTTCCATATGCATAACCTTATATGGTAAATTCTCTTTTATTTCTTCTCTTACAAGGTTTAATGCATTAAATATTGCATTCCAATCCATACCAGAACTGTCTCTAGATTTTTTCCTAGATGCTTTGTATTCGGGATAGTAATTTTTTCTCCATGTATTCATGCCATCAGCACAAATTACCATTTGCCCATATTCTTTACGGTGTCTTTTATTATACATACGAATACTATTGAGTATCATATGTCTGATAAGAGCTTCATCGTCTACTTTTTGTACTATAATATTCGATAAAGCAATTTGGTTATAATCAAGTAATATCATTATCTGTCTCTTCTTTTAATTTTTCTAATTCACGTTTTACTGTTTCTTGTAAATCTTCTATATCAGGCATACTATCACCATATAATCTCTGACAATGTTCTTCAAATTCGTCTTTATTCGATTCTTCGAATTCAGCATCTGGTACTTTAAAGTCTGGATTAAACCATATCTCTCCTTCTTCATCGAGAGCGTCAAATCCTGCATCTACTAATTTAAGTTCTCTATACAAATGATCTAGCTCTTGAATAAAGAAATGTTCTCCACCCTTGTTACGTACAATAACTGCAGCAAGTAGATTAAGGATGACCCACATGTCTTTATGTTCTTGTGTACCTTCTACTTTAGCATCAAAGTCAATTAAGAATTCAGCTATTTCTGCAGATTGAGTCATATCGTCAATGCCTTCAAATATATATTGGGCTAGTGAAATAGAATCTTCGAATATATTATGCTCTTTTAACTCTTTTTCTTCTCTGCTGCCTGGTATACGGTCCATCGGGAATTGAATTACGTTATTTTTTTCTTTCATATGTATATTATACCATACTTTGGTACAAATGTAAACGATTATTTTAAGTTTTTTACTGACTGAGCTCCAATTTTGCAGGCTATAATACCATTATAGTATTCATCTGTTAATAATACGTCTCTTTCAAATTGTTCTTTAGCTTCCATATATGCGCATTCGCCTTTAGTTTTACATAAATGAAGTATCTCTCTATAATAGATATCATGGCCTGCTTGTTGTATTTCTTCATTCAGAACACGATTCGAGCCATAATACTTACGCCAATCTGATTCAACATAAGTAATCTTTCTTCTTTTACGAGTTTTAGTTTTAGGTAATGTCTTTTTAGACCAAAAGAATTTCTTTCCAACATACTTTTGAGCTGATGCTCTGTTAGTTATTAGATACACAAATCCATAATATACATCTGTTGAAAAGTCATCAGGTGGATTATATGGTGTTCCTTGATAAATCCATTTGTTCATATAAGTATTTATATAAACTAATATTCTTCATCTGAATCAAAAAGTTCATCGATAGAAAGTTCATCGATATCTTCATATCCGCAAAATGGGCAGAATCTTGGTTCTATATACATATCATCTTCGATATGTTCTGATTTTATTTCAGATGTTCTTAAACACTCTGGACAATTAATAGTTTTTTGCATCGATTAAAGCCTTAAATTCTGTATATCCACCTATCTTTTCATCATCTACAATGATCTGAGGAAAAGTTCTTGCGCCTGGAAATTTCTCCATTAGTTCTTCACGATTAAAATCTACGTCTAACATAAATTTAGAATATTTATGATGAGACTCCTGCACTATTTGTTGTGCTATTCTTTCTGCCATATCACAATATGGGCATTGTGGTTTACTATAAATTTCTACTTTCATTGTACTCCTAGTTGTATGACCCAAAATGACATCATCATCATACTAAGCATGATTACTTGTACTACTGATGCTATTGCTACGAAATGAAGAGCCCGGTCAGCCCACCATGTTCTATCGCCTTCTTGCCATTCTTTCTGTTCTTGTTTTGTCGCTTCTTTATAATTGTTCAATGTATTTACTTAATGTTTGTATTTCTTGATCAGATAAGCCACCAGCTTGGCCCCACATTGTGGCACTCATTGGTCCTATCTCTTCTCGGTTTTTATAGGCATTTAATCTGCCAGTAATATAATCAGCTGTTTGACCTGATAGTTTAGGAAATACTGCCATACCTTGACCTTGATCTCCATGACATGCTGCACATCCTGCCCATAATCCTTTAATTGAGCTAAACTCATCTGCTGCTGCAGCTAATTTTTTCTCTTCTAGTTGTTCTAAAAATGTTCCATTTGCTTTTATATATTCTTGGTAACATTCGCCGTAGCATGTACTATTACTTGGTATATTCTTATATTCTATATCGGGATATATTACCCCTGCAAAAAATAAAAAGAATGCAAACATTCCTACTAATACTATTCCTAATTCTCTCATAAGCTTAATCCTGATAATGTATCTTTTGTCACATCCTGTTTAACACCACCAGTAACATAAGAAGTTATTTCTGTTTCTTGAGGAGCAACTTGTACGTTGCCACCACCTATCCATTTTTCTGTCCATGGCAATGGATTCATTTGTGGAACTGTAAGAGAACAAGGTATACCTATAGCTCTCATACGTTTTGCTCCTATCCATTCTACGTAATCAGATAATAGTTTACCATTTAATCCAATCATAGAACCGTCTTTAAATAGATATTCTGCCCACTCTTTTTCTTGTTCTATAACTTCAAGGAAAAGCTTAATTGATTCTTCTTCAGTTTCTTTTTTAATCTTTACAAAGTCTTTGTCTTCTTTTAACATATTTTTGATCATCATAGTTGTACCAGCTAAATGAGTATTCTCATCTCTTGCTATAAACTTAATAATTTTAGCATTGCCTTCCATTTTTTTAAGCTCAGCAAAGGCCCAACTACATGCAAATGATACATAGAATCTTATACCTTCTAATGCATTAGCAGCTAGCATACACATCCATAACGCTCGTTTATGTTGATATCTATTTGTTGCCGAATTATTACAATCAATAAGGTCATCATAATATCTAGCAATTGAATTACCACAGTCCATAATTTGTTTTATATCTAACATGTTGTCAAAAACAACGGAAGGGTCAGCATATATATTACGAATGATGTGTGTATAAGATCGACTATGGATAGTTTCAATGAATGACCATGTTTCGATCCAATTCTCAATCTCGGGTAGAGAAGCGATTGGTAAAAACGCAAGATTTGGTGCCCTCCCTTGGACGCTATCTAATAGTATTTGTCTCTTTAAATTAGACGTAAAAATATGTTGTTCATGATCAGTAAGCAAATCAAAGTCTTTTTTATCTTTTGAAACATCTACCTCTTCGGGCCTCCAAAAGAATCCAAGTTGCTTTTCTGTTAGTTTATCTATTACTGGATATCTTAGCGTATCAAACCTTTGTATATCTACCGATTCATCTAAAAACATATTTTTATCTAAGTGGGATTTTTTATTCCTTTTTAATATTGTCATATTGTGCAGCTATCGCACTCCTCGTCCTCATATTGGGACATAACATCCGCTGCATCATCTGCCGCAGAAGGTAAGTTCTCGTGGTATTCCACTTTAATTTCTCCTGCACCGTCATAGGTATTGAAATAATATAGCTGCTTCAATCCATATTTATATGCAGTAACTAAATCCTGAATCATGACAGACATAGGTATCTTATTGTCTTCATAATTTTCTGGATTATAAGAAGTATTTACAGATATTCCTTGATCGATATATTTTTGTAATATCGCGCAAATTTTTAAATATCCATCGGGGCTTTCTTGTTCCCATAGTAAATCGTACTTATTCTTTAACAAGTGATAGCCTGGCACGACTTGTGCAACTACACCGTCTTTAGATTGTTTATATGATACCAAAGCTCTTGGAGGTTCAATACCATTTGTACTATTACTAATTTGTGCGCTTGTTTCAGCGGGCATTAATGCCATCAGAGTAGAGTTACGAATGCCATGTTCTAACAACTTATTTCTAAGTTCTTCCCATGGAAGGCGCTCTCTGTGCTCTATTAAAGTATCTATCGCACGTTTATAAGTATCTATAGGCAGAATACCTTTAGCATATTTAGTCTCATTTGACTTAGGACATGCTCCACGTTCTTCTGCCAATTCCATAGAAGCCTTAATCAAATAAAATGACCAAGCCTCTGTATAATTATCTATAATATCAAAGGCTTCAGCGTCATATTTTAGCCCTCTTTTAGCTAAAAAATATGCTAAATTTATTATACCTACGCCAAGTGGCCTTCTATTCATTGTTGATAATTCAGCCGCTAGTACAGGATATGATTGATAATCTAATAAATTATCTAAAGCTCTTACAGTTAATGTTGCGTATTTTTCAAATTCATGAGGCTCATTAATAAGACCCCAATTGATTGCTGATAAAGTACATAAAGATATTTCACCGTTTTCATCATTAGCAGCTTGTAATGGTTTAGTTGGTAAGTCAATCTCACAACATAGATTTGATTGCCTAATAGGAGCAACTGCTGCATCAAAAGAACCATGGTCGTTAGCATGATCTACATTCATTGCATATATTCTACCAGTATCTTTTCTTTCAGTTAGAAATGAAGAAAATACTTCTATTGCTGTCAAAGTTTTCTTCCTTATTGAGTATGCTCTTTCATATTTTTCATATAGTTCTTTAAATTTATCCTGATCATTAAAGAATGAATCATATAAATCTGGTACATCAACTGGATCAAAGAAAGTTATATTACCACCTTCAAGTAATCTTTCATACATTAATTTATTAAATTGAAATGCATAATCCATGTGACGAACTCTATTCTCTTCTGTACCTTTGTTATTCTTAAGTACAACTAAATCTTCGAATTCATAATGCCATATTGGTAAATATACAGTTGCAGCTCCGCCTCTTACTCCACCTTGAGAACAAGATTTGACTGCTGCTTGGAAATATTTAAGGAATGGTATAAGTCCTGTATGAACTACTGAACCATCTCCTATTTTAGCTCCTACTGCTCTAATTTGACCTGCGTTAATACCAATGCCAGCTTTTTTACTTATATACTTAACAACACTAGTGCTAGTAGCATTAATGGAATCAAGGCTATCTCCTGATTCAATAAGTACGCAAGATGAAAATTGGCGCGTAGGCGTTCGTACGCCAGCCATAATCGGCGTAGGTAGTGAGATATAAAATTGCGAAATCGCATCATAGTAATGTTTAACCCATAGTAGTCTATTTTCTTTTTCATCAGCAAATAAAGTAGCTGCAATCATCATATACAATATTTGAGGTGTTTCAAAGTATTGTTTATTTTTACGATCTTGAACTAGATATTTACCGCGAAACTGTTCCATTCCAGCATAAGTAAAGTCATTATCTCTCTCATGCTTAATGTATTTATTTAATTGTTTGATTTCAGTAAAAGAATATTTATCAAATATAGATTTATCATATACTCCTCTTTCAATATTCTTTTCAATTACTTTTCTTAGTTTAAATGGTTCATATTGACCATACACTTCTTTTCTTAACTTATAAGATATAAGGCGTGCTGCGACAAATTGATAATTAGGGGTATGATCTGAAATAAGTTCTGCTGCACTCTTAATAAGAAGCTCATGAATATCATAAGCTGGTATCTTATCATACAGTTGTATGTTTGCTTTTATTTCTATTTCTGATATTGATACACCCGTAATTCCTTCAACTGCCCATTCTAATACTTTGTGTACTTTTTCTAGATCAAATTCTTGTGAAGTGCCATCTCTTTTAGTGACAAATATACTCATAAACGACTCTCAGTTTAATTAATTGTTATGTATATTATACCACAAAACGGGCATAATGTAAACGATTATTTTAAGTTTTTTAAATGTTTTGCTATTTCTTTCTTATGAATATCCCACAATACTGTGAAATCTTCTTCAAGAGCATCAAGTCGTTCTGCAGCTACTGGATATTGCTTTCTAAATTTAGCATCCTTTTTAGCAACTTCTAGATCATATTTGACAGCAAAATGCTGCATAAATCTATCTACTTGCTTTTGAAACCAAATTCCCATAGTAGTACTTTGAAACCAGTTATAGAATGAAGATCCAATAACTGAACTTAGTATAGACTTTAAGCTTAAAATAAGTAAGAAATACATTACTTGCTCTTACTTAACTTTTGTATTGCTTTAACATAATTAGGCATTCCATGGTCTACTATACCATCAAAGAACTTCCATCTTTTCCAAGAGTTTAGTATACCTCTAAGCAAATCTTTCCATGTTGGTTTAACTTGCCTATTACCTTCAGCATTAAAGTAAATCATTTCGCCATGATGTCTAAATCCTAACCACGCTGGTGGGATACGACATACTATATCATTATTATTCATAAATCTATAGTGTTTACATTTAATATTCTTAATAAATCTTGGACCACCAACTCTTGGTGAACCAAACGTAAATAATTCTTGTGGCTGATATCTTGTAGCTGATATAGTAGCCATTGCTGCGCCTAGAGAATGTCCTGTCATATATACATCTTTACGCACTTTAAGTTGATCGTTATGTTCTATTTCTGCTAGTACATCCATCCAAAGGTCATTGACTTCTTGTTGGAATCCACTATGTACTTTGCCGCCAGCTTTTGCTGAATTTTTAATGACATTTAAATCCGCCATTACATCATTTATTTTAGAAGGTTCTGTCCCTCTAAATGCAAACCATAAATCATTACGGTCTTTAGCTATTAATACTTCAGCGCCATCTCTTGATACTAATTTTACCCATGGAAACCCTAGCTTTTTGCCAGCTGCAATTGCTTGTTTTTCGTTCATATATGCGATAGCTGATAATTTAGCTGCTATTACGGCTCTTCCCCATTCACTCATTTCGTCTTTTATTCTAGTTGTTGCCATCTTTATTCACCTCAATAGCTGCGCCGATACCCTTTTGGCCGTCGGTCATTGTTACATCTCTATAGTATATTACTACCTCACCTAATTGTTTGATATACCTTTTTAGTTCTTGCATATCTTCTGCCATTACTTTATAGTCACCTATTGTAGTAGCAACGAAAACAACTTCTCCGTTATTTTGTTCTTTCATTTCATCCATAAATC
>Ga0209634_1002018_pt1 | contig 14440 bp, 19 predicted proteins | sample LinPmetageLP40_FD_184043 | JGI IMG/M metagenome (GOLD analysis project Ga0209634, IMG submission 184043) | Marine viral communities from the Pacific Ocean - LP-40 (SPAdes) (version 2) | ecosystem: Environmental > Aquatic > Marine > Oceanic | place: Pacific Ocean | collected 2010-08-26
GGGTTGGGTTCAAGGGCGCACCTATGGGGGCTTGCGTCAAGCGAGTGGGCGTGTTATGGCGAGCGTATGCGAGTACTACTATCAATGCTATAGAACGCTATGCGTGGGCGCATACGGGCGAGCAGTGCGCTGGTCTATAGAATGTAAGCGTGTCACGCCCCCGTCATCCGCCCGCCCGTAGGAGAGCCATAGCACAGCGACGGGGTGCGGTCTATAGAACGCTGTACTGCGGCCATAGCACGACCCCATAGCACCCCCCTTAGAAGGAGTAATACCCATAGCACACCCCATAGCACTTCTTTTAACCCCACACGGCGTTTTATAAAAAAAATCCGAAAGCGGTTTTTTATACAGGGAGTCCATAGCACTGCTATGGCGACCCCTTTCCAAATTGCATGGTCTTTCTTAAAAGCAGAAACTCCGGGCCGTGATGCTATGATGCAAGAAATGTCAAACAACATAACTAAACCCGACAAATATGGTAATACACGGCAAATGAAAAGAACTGCGAGATGGGGCGACGCATCAGCCGCACTTGCTGGTAAACTTGTAAACGCCCAAGAGCGAATGCGAACTGGTGACATCAATGACCCTACCGAGCAAATAAATTTTCGTGACGAAGACTACCCCAATGAAGAATACGATATGCGACCTACCGAAGAAAGAGAACCATTTGATAGGCTAATAGGAAATGACGACACAGGGCAAGTAGAAAATATTGGTATGGGTCCGGAAATAGACCCCTCCGGTGAAAGAGAGAAATTAAGAGCGTTGGCTTCGCAACTGGGTATGGAACATAAAGATGTACCTTATCCTGTTCCTCCCGAAATGTTACAGCAAATGCAAATGATGAATCAAGGATGATATTTACATGGCAACCCCATTCGATTTAGCATGGGCGTTGTTAAAAGGCACTCCGACACAAAGAAAATTAGACTTGGGTGAACGCCCAAGACGACTTCACCAAAAAATAAGACTTGGAGATAAATATGGAAGTGGTGGTCTTCATCAACAGCGAGAAAAACGAAAAGAGTTAGATAGAGCCGACCGTCTAAAGCAAGAACTGAATCAACATATCCCTCGTGTTTACAGAAACCCCCGTCATGATGCTCAAGGTAGGAACGAATATACTACTAAAGTAAATAATAAAGAAGTTGGTTCTGTTAAAACACAAGCAGATATGTCTCACAGCCCACTCCGACCTTCACTTGCAACTATGATAGGTGTTGGTGAAATAGAACCTCACGCTCAACGGCGAGGGCTTTACGGTGGTACATTAAGTAGTATAATTAACGATACTGGTAATCTATATTCGACTGACCGTAATGAAAATTCACAACCGTTTCATGAGCAATTTAATCCCCCCGGTGCTACAAAAAATGTGCATGAGTATAACTCAATTACAAGACCTACAACTCATCAATACGGTTATCAAAAAAATACTAAAGAAACGCCGCCCGAATGGGGCGATTTAGAATACTCTACTGGCGCACTACCTGTATATGATAACCCACTACCAACTCCACCTCCCCAACCTCCTATGTGGCCGGGGCAAAGTAATGAAGCAACAACTCAACTTAATTTAAGCCCCGGACAACAACCATTTAACGGAATGCCCCCTTCATTCGGAACACCACCTCCCGAACCTGTTGCATTAGATAACGCATGGTGGGATAATAAAACGGCCCCTCGGTGATTTTTTATGGAACCTTTTAATTTAGCATGGGCGTTGTTAAAGGGAGTACAAACACAGTTAAACACTCCATCACTTGATGGTGCTAATCATAACGCTTTAGCAGAAAGAGCGTGGCGAAAAAGAAGAGATGCAAATGAACCTATTCGTGTTCCTGCTCAACCGAAACATGTACAAGAAATGGTAGCACTTGGCAACGCAAGACCCGAACATTTTCACGACGAAATAGAAGACGATATAAAAGCCGAACAGCGGCATCGAAAATTACTTGATAATAAAGACCGATTTAAACAGGTGTTAAATAATTATATTCCTCGTCTTGAAAGACGAGGGGCAGGAGACGGAAACGATTACTATGTCAAAGTAGGACCAAGAAGTGTAGGTCGTGTAAGCACTACAGGCGCAGAACGAGATGACCCGCAAAATAATTGGACATCACTTGATAGTGGTGCAATACATGAGGTTGCTCAACGGCAAGGTCTGTATGGTAGAGCGTTGCAGGGTATCATCAACGACGCTGGTAGTTTAACATCGTATTCAAGAAATAAAATGTCGCAACCGTTTCATGAGCAATTTAATCCTCCAAACACAACTAAAAAAATAACACAGGCAGGGTCTTTTGATGATAACCTTGAAGACCACGATGCCCATGAATATACCGCAAAGCCACCTCAAGAAACACCTCGTGGGTTTAACGACTTGCAATACGATACTGGCGCAATGCCTGTGTTTCAAGAACCACTCCAAACACCTTATGATGAAAGACGAGAGGGGCAACAACAAACCTTAGCACCGCACACATACATTCCAACGCCGGGTGGTGTAACTTATGGCAGACGGTAAAATGAATAATGTGGACAAGGCCGGTTTAGTCTTCGGTATTATCATCTTTATTTTAATGTCATACACGATGGTTATGCATCACGAATTACTTAAGCGTTAAATATCTCAACCTTTTCACGCTATATATGTCGAGTCCTTTCCGAGCCGCTTGGATGCTTTTGAAACAAAGAGGCCACGAACTTAACCTCCCCGAACCACGAAGACAAAATGTTGGCCCACATTCCGCTAATATGAGTCCACAGGATTTGACTGATGCTCGTGTAGATGCACACTCAAATGCAGTGAGTGAAATGGACAAGTTTAGAGATATGGATGTAGATGGCTACCGTGGAGTACAACAACCAAGCGAACTTACTCCAATGGAACAAGCAAGCAACCGACTCCACGACCGACAAATGGAAAGCGATGAAATGGAAGGTCATCTTGTTAATGCATCTAAACATAATATGGATGAACTATATCACAATCAAGAGCAACAAGGACTTGACCGTGAAACTCTTTCTCGCATGGGTCAACAAGGAGAGGCTGACGAAATGGGCGAAATGGGCGTTCCCGAAATGGGTCGCTCGATGGGTAGTATGCCTCCGGCTGATATTGGTCGGGCTGGTAGTAGTAGTGAAATGCCAATGGGAGAACCACGCAACCCATTCCCTAAACCACTTGCAGGTAGAGTGCAAGACCAATTGGCGGAGTTTGCTGATGGTGCTGGCCGACGAGCCGCAATGCAACCGCAACCCGATTATAGTGATGATACAAGAATATCTAACGAAATGGATGAAATCACAGGGAATCCACTTAATAATGAAATCCCCGAATCAAGCCCCGAATCGCATAACATTGCTTCAACAAACTTGAGAGGAAGTCCTCGTCAAAACAAGCGTGGAAAAATGGATTCGGAAAGAGTTACACCTCGTATGCAAGGCCGAGCCGCAAGAAGCAGTTCGCCATTTATGGGCGGGCAATAAGCGAAAGGTTTAATTTCTACACTGCACTGGGTAGTAACATGGTTTTGTTTTTTTGGCTTCTCTTTGGAATTATACTTGGATTTTTGACTACTTCGTTTTTGTTTAAAGACTTAGGTAGCAATGTGCAATTTTTTGATTACGAAGAAGAACTTCAAGAAATGCACTGGAACGGTTTGCGGAAGGGACCACAGTGAAAGTGTCCATTTACGAGGTCGGCCCTCGTGATGGATTACAAAGTTTAGAACATCCTGTTGATACAAAAACCAAATTACAACTTATTGATGCCTTATACAAGGCCGGTTTAACAGATATTGAAGAAACTTCATTCGCTCATCCTCGATTAGTGCCGCAAATGGCAGATGCCGAGGATGTTTACCAACAAGGTTCAGTGCTTGTTATGAATAAGCGTGGTTATGATAGGGCTATGTCTGTAGGTGCTGATAAAATAAACATCGTTTTTTCACCATGTGATACTTTTAATATAAAAAACATGGGTAAAACTCGTAGTGAAATAGTGTTAATGTACAAAACCTTTATGAAAATACCAAAAGAAAAGGTGCGTGTGTACATCAGCATGGCGTTTGGTAGCCCCTACAGCGGTCAAGTTTCTCCATTAACCATGCAATCGTGTATAAAAGATGCAAAAATGTTTGGTAATACAGTGGTTTTTGCAGATACAGTCGGTACAGGCACTAAAAATGAAGTAACACTATGGGCTGAAATAGCATTTGATAATAATATGACACCTGCATTGCATCTTCATCATAAAGGAAATGAAAAAGAAGCGTTAAATTTAATAAAAATAGGGCTACTAAATGGAATTAAAGAGTTTGATTCAAGTATCGGTGGTCTTGGTGGGTGTCCTTTTACTGAAAACAGCGGTAGTAACATTGCTACTGAAACATTAGTTCGTCATTTTAAAGCGTGGGGATTAGATTGCGGTGTAAAAATAGCCGATTTAGAACCAGCAATAATTATCGCCCAAAAAATCGCAAGATTTGAAAAGGAATCCAAAGAATTACTATCCCTATAATTAAAATAGGAATTAAAGTAAATGCTAAAACAGCGTCACCCCAGTATCGCCATTCCATTTTTATCCCTCAATGCCGCAAATTAGGCATTACAAATGGTTTTGGCTCACTTCTTTCATCATCTTTATGATTTTGAGCCATCAATTCGATGGTACGAAGCATATGTGGGCTGATATTATCTATCATTGTACCGTTTTCTGTAGGAGTCATTTGGTGATTGCGGTCGAGAGTGGTAATGTCTTGAGTAAAATCTTCGGGTAGTGGGTCTTGATGGTGGACTTCAATACCTGCTTTGAATAACATTCGCCAAGCCAAGTCCATTGGTTGACTTTGCATTATGTAACCATTGGCTTTTGCTTCTTCAGCGGTCATCAATTTACCATTTACAAAATACATTCCCGGTCCTGCTGGTATAACTTGAGGTGGTTGATTTGCTAATTCTTGTTGTTTAGCCTCTTCTGCTTGTCGAGCCTCTTCTGCTTGTCGAGTCTCTTCTTCTTGTTTTTGTTTTTGCTTAAACTTTTTCTCGTTTCTATAATCTATTCCCGCTTGAGTGTCGTCTTCATCTTTAAACTGGTTTGCTAAATCATTTTCATATTTAGACGAAAAACTATCAATTAGTTCTTCTTCACCTACTTCTGCTCTTTTACGGGGTAAATGCTCACGAATAATATTTTTACTTCTTACTTGAATAGGTCTTGTACTCATCGGGCTACTAAAAGCGGTTTTTTCTGCAATATCAATAGTATTTATGTGTTGAGTTTTAGCACCATGTGGGTCAACAGGTTCGGGGTGTGCTGTTTTACCTCTTAATGTATTTATTTCCATAACAGGAGAAAATATATGTTCCATGCCTTGTCTTACTTGGTTAGGTTTTGGATGTGGTTTATCAGTGTGTAACAATTCTCTTATTGCAACAGCATCATGATTATTCTCATCTATATGACCGTTATTTTTTAAATATTCCATCATTGCGTATGAGATTTGATAAGGCGTAATATTATGTTGCTTACCAGCATGTTCAAAATGTTGATTAGAAATATATCGGGCTTCATTTGGTCGCCCTCTACCCATTCGGTCATCCCAGTGTGATTCTGTTTTATGAGGGGCTTTTTTAGCAGATTCGATAATTTCTTTTCTAAACTTATCAAACTCCGGGTGCATAAGTCTGCTCGGAAACTTCCATGCCTTTGTCACTTCTGCCGCTTCTTTGGCTTTATCGGCTACATTCTGTGCGGCTTCAAGATTGTTTTGTTTAATTTGTTGTTGGTTTTGAGTGTGTTGGGCCGATGCTTGTTGCGCCATTTCACCGGCTGTTTTCTTGGGGTCGGTAACGCCAATTTTCTTTGCGCCCTCCATAAGTTTGCTACCTAAACCAGTAGCGGCGGTAGTACTTGCCGCTGTAGTAACCGCACCAGTAGCCCCTGTTGCACCAGCGGCAACAGCCCCAGTGCCAGCACCAGCCGCAGTTGCGCCACCTAATGCACTTAATAATGGGGCGGCGGCTTGAACATATTTACGAACAGCAATTGGCCTCATCATGTTCACGCACGAGGCATACATTCTAAATCCTATCGCTTCTTACCTCCACTCGGTGAGAGCGTGAGCAAGGTGTTAATCAAGGCTCAAACGGACCTCACTCAATACGGTATGTTCCCCGGTTACAACTTTAACGAAGGTCGTTTAAGTGACAAAGAACAGCGTTCAAATATTAACGATACCGTTACGGAAATGCAAGAAACAAATATGGATGATATAGAGTCACCAAATCAAATTTACAATGAGCAAGCCTATGATACTGGAATGGGAAGACAAAATATAGAAAATGCTCATACTCGTTCAAGACAACAAGCAATTAGAAATTTACTTGCCGGAAATTCACGCCAATATAAAGATTATAAAAACAGATTAGAAGAAGTCCTTGACCATGATACTCAAAGTAGTGCAGATGCAGGGAGTATGGCTTTACCCGAAAGTCTTCGTGAATACTATTCTCGTCAAGAAACATTGCCCGAACATGCGCCAAGTATGCACACTGAAAATTGGCAAATGCCGGATGGCTCAATTCGACCCGGTGCTATTCCACCAATTAACGCTGTAAAACATATGGGACAAGCGGCCATTGAAAGCATGATGCAAGGTGCAGGATTACTACCTATGTATAACCCCGAATTAAAACACTGGGACCATAATAACATACCTTCGATGTTTCAATTTGATTTTTCATCAAGGCCGTGGGAAGAAGATATACCACTTATCAATCCAAGTGAAGCAACAAAAAGGTATCATAAGTTTGATGTCCCATCTACAGTTAATCGTAACAGATTAGCGGCTTGGGCTACAGGGGCTAATACACAAGATATGGAAAATGTCATACAACAAAATGACAGTGGTGGATTGATGAATAAATTACCGCAAGGTTTTGTTGGTATTCGTGGATTAAATAATAAAGTTGATGATATGCAAATACGACCATCAAGAGGTAATCATCAAGAACGATTAAATGAAGTTGCTATTCAAAGTCGCATACCACCAAACAGACTTGTTCCAATTCGTCATCGTATGGATGATATTACAGGAAAAGAAGCACGAGATGGTTATGATTATCCTTCAAAAATGGCAATAGCCAATGCTTTTGCCCTCAACCCTAATAGTAAACGAAAACTACGCCCTTCGGAAGAATACATAAGAAATTTACCTTTAACTCGTTTCCCCGAACAATTTAACTCCGCCTATGATAAATTTGGCAGAAGGTTGTCAAACGATGGAGACGAAGGTAGTGAACTTACTCACAGCATTTATAACATGCCTACCAGTATAGCAGGTGATATAAATTCCTCGGATGTTCGTAGAAATGTTACTCCGCCAAGTTGGGGTGAACAATATGAAAGAATGAAAAATATATCCCCTAAAGTATTACAAGAAATGGCACGACAACTTGAAATGCAACAACTAAGCGCATCTCCGTTTGGAACAAGTAGTAGTAGCAATGACGAACCGATGACATTTGAAAATGCAGAACGGCTAAAACCGTTTCACGAGTAGGTGAATTATTATGAGTCGTATTTTAATTCTTAAAGAAGCCCCTTACGGCTCTCGTGAAGAAGAACCTACAATGACACGACTCATGCAGGGTAATTATGCTGAAAAACCCGAAGCGTGTACAATTTGCGGAGGCTCACCAGTTGTAGCAGGGGCGCAATTTCGTAATCCATTAGGTAACATAAACTACACACACCATTTATGCGAACCATGTGCTGACCAGTATGACATCATGCATTCGGCTGATACCTACAAGGGCGAACCAATGGACATCGCTATGCGGTTGCTAAAGCGACAGACTACACTTTCTGCGTTTGATGAACAACAGATACAAGAAAATCTAAAACCCGAAAATAGTAATATATTCATTGCCGCAAAACCCGGTAATGAAGAGACACGACCCGGAGAACTTTCACAGTTAAGTGATAACATGCTTGCTGAATTAGCCGCATTAAAAGAAAAACACGGTGAGTTTGGTATTACAAGTGCTACAGGTAATGCGGCTTGGGATTTAGAACCATCATTTATGCTTACCAATGTCCCGCAATCGGCACGAGATGAAATAAACGCTATTGCTGAAAAATACCGTCAAGACTCAATAGCCGTTTCCGAACAAGATGAAACAGGTGCTAAGTTTGTAACACCTCAAGGTCAAATTACTGATGAATACAGTAATATGCAGATGGACCCCAATGCTGAATACTCAACTGATTTTCCTACCGGCCAGCGGCTTACATTCAAATCCGAACCAATGGACATCGCTATGCGGTTGTTGAAAGACGACAATGAGAGAAAGAAAATTGAAGATTACTTTGAAGAAAAAAATTGGGGTGGGGGAGTTGATGAAACTGCGAGAGACTATTATTTCACTATGGGTTGGCCTTTAACACCATTCAATAGAATGAGTGATAGACAAGTTAAACTTTTTTCTCAAATGATTTTTAATCATGGAACTGACGGACAACCTACTGTTCCCTCATATTGGAGAGAACCTTTCCAAGAAGCCGGTCATGACTATGCCACTGAAATACTCATGGGTGATGGAATGGAACACATACCCGATGACGCTTATGATGAGTTGATTCGCTACCATCAACATTACAATGATGCCGTTGAAGCATTACCCGGAGGGCCAAATCCTAAGTTTGAGTCACCGGAGTTTTATGCACATGGGGATTTGTTTTCACCTCAACCCGGCGACCCTCCAAGCCCACTGACTCATCCACATGATACTGCTCAACAAAAAATGGAAGACGATAACCCTCATTGGGGAACATACGATGAAGAGTTTCAAGAACATTATGGTATTAACCATGACAACAGACAGTTCACACCCCAAGAGGATAATTCAAATTGGCAAGACAGTATAGAAACAGGCGAACCAATGGACATTGCTATGCGGTTGCTTAAAGAGCGTGTAAGCCCCGAAGCCAAACGGCATAAGTTGGAGTACGACAAGAAGTATGAATCCAGCCCGGAGAGAGTCAAGTATCGAGAGGAACTTAACCGTGAACGCCGACGACGACACATCATGGGGCAGGGTGGACCGGACATGAGCCACACCAGCCAGCACACTATCGTTCCCGAAGACCCTCATACCAACCGAGCAAGGCATTTCAAAGACAAAGGAACTTTACTTTGAAGTCATTATATTCATATTGGTCATTATAGTAGTCATTATTTTGACCCTACACTAAATATATAGTAATACTACTCATTATTTTGAATTATATTATGACTATAATGACTACTATACCGAAAGTATTATATTGGCTTTTCAATTGACCAATGGTGAGCAACATGCAGGATAACAGGCAAGATTCGGATGCGGAAATACGACTAATGGGGCTAATTTTGGCTCAATCGGCTTTAGTAGGCATAGCAATTGGTGTTTTTGACGCTGAACTATGGTTAATTACCGATACACCCATGTTAAACGGGTTTACATACGCAATGGCGGCGTTTTTCGTTCAAGGAATCGCATATTACTTTTTTAAGATGTTTTTTGAGCGAAGTATGCAAGAAAGAGTGCAAGCAACATCAGTTGACAAGAATCGGCAGAATAGATACCGTCAAATGCAATTAAGTTTCGATAATCGTCGTAATGACATGGAAATGAGGATGCAAGAGGCTCAACTTGAACAAGAATTACGCTGGATGGAAACAAACCCCGGTAAGATGCCTCCAAGTTGGGGTGTTCCGGGCGGTGCGCCGTCTTTAGTTGCACAACAAGATGCCGAACACTTCAATCCGGGTATTCCAAACCACGAAGCAGAAGTAACTCAATCAATTAACCTCGGAATCAAAGAAGAAGAAGAAAAGAAAAAGAAATGAGGTGGTTAAATGGGCCGTATCTTCAAAACACCCACTGATGATTCAACCGAGGCCACACTTCGTGCAATGCACACTCAAAATACACTTGATACCTATTATGAAAAAGGTATAGGTTGGGTAAGAACTGTATTTATTGGATTTATTGCTGTGTTAATTACAAGTTATTGGGAATTAAACAGTGACGAATCTATTTGGACTAATACTGTAGAATGGGTTTGGAGTAAAGTGCAAAACTTAGCAGATTGGATTTGGGGTGGATTAAATGGTTGACCCTGCTGGTTCTGCTCTTGTAGGTGTGGCTGTTTACGGTCAAACATTATACAACTCATGGCGACCAAGAAAGGTAGGTATCTATGGTTCAGCAATGGTTGGTAAAACCACTCTTGACCGTTACATGACTACACCGGGTGAAATGGATGAAATTAGTGATGAAGAACGAACATCTCATATGAAAATACTCGGTCGTTATATGATGCCAAAAGCAACCCGTAAGCGAGTTTCTTGGAAAGGACAAAAGCGTGTTGTCTATTCATCGGATATTGGAGGGCAAGAACGATTTTGGAATCTTTGGATTGATGATATGGTTTCTCGGCAGGTTGAGGCTGTAGTGTTTATGTTTGATGACCGAGCCATAAAAGGTGGTGGCGAAGCATTGCAACAAATTGCTGGCTTCAAATATCTTGTAGATTGTTTAGTAAATCGAACTTATCGTTATCGTAATATGAAAAGCCGATGGCATGGAAAAAAATATGCACCAAAATTAGTTATGCTTGTTGCTAACAAAGCAGACCGTTTCTTTGATGATACAGCCGCAATGCTGTGGCAACAAAACCGTATTGGTGAACACAAGATTTTTGATGCGTTTAGAGATGACCTCATACGGTTACAGAAAGCGGGCATTCCTACACGCCGTTCATTTATGGCTACACGCATAGGATGGAATGTCGAAGATACAATGATAGACTTACTAACAACATGAGGGAATAATATGTTAAATAAATCAACAACAGTAATTGCAGTAAACAAAAAAAGTAAATGCGTAAGAACAGTCATTCCTAATGTAATGGCTGAATTACTTAATTTATCAGCAGGAGATAAAATTAAATGGAAACTGTGCGGTAGTAGTGAAAAAGGATTTTATCTTGAAGTAATAAAAGGTGATGTTAAATGATACCTCAAGTAAATCAACAAGCAAATCTTGGTAATGTAAACCAAGCCCATTTAATGGCTTTAAGTCAACAAGGAAATGAATCTTTGACTTATTCGGCACTAATGGAACAAGCAAATGCTCAAGAAGCAATGCAACAAGCGGCAAATGAAAATAACTTACAAGTTCCTAAAGTAAACTTTTATCCAAGTCGTCACGCTGACCCACATAAGGCTCGTCGTAAAGACATTAAACAAGCCTACAAACTCCTAACGCCTTCAAAACGCCATATAGTAAACCCTGTTCGATGGGCGTTAGGTCGTAAATACAATTACAATAAACAAAGTCATATTTGCGTAATTGATGGTTGTGATTGTTCTGTGCTTATTCAACATGATAACTTGTATGCTAAAATTAGTGATGATGATTCGGGGCGTTCTCTTTGGGAAATGTATTGGCAAAATCCAGTTACCGGTGAACCGGAGGCTTTTGTCGCTATGGAAAGAGTTACCAGTGGTCGTAAGATGAGAGGAACTTATTGTCCCGAACACATGCATTTGTTTCATTTACTATGTAAGTGGGAAACAGAACAAGACCGTATGGATGAATCAAATCCAAAACGATTACGAGATAGGGTAAAGCAGGGTGTATCAATTGTCACAGTTCCTATTGCGACTATGACCAAAAAAGACCCTACTCCTACTATGCTTAAAAAATATGAACCTTTTTTTGCAGAACTTGAAAAGGATTCTCGTAAAACAAAAGGCATCAATGTTAATCATTATACTAATCCATTAACAGGACAAAATGATATTACTACAGTCTCTTTTGATTTGCGAATATTTCAACATGAAATGGCTTTAGAACAACAAGCGACACCTGCATTCCAAGCCCTTGTTCAACAACATGTAAATAACGCTATCAAACAAAACCCTCTTGAGCAAGAAGGTATTGGGATAGGTGAGTGAGATGTTCGGATTAGGCGGAAATAACACACCAATGAATAACGGTGCTTTAAATTTAGGCGCACAAAATTCACCAATGGGAATGCAAAGTCAAAACCCGTGGGCTAATCAACAAATGATGGGCGCAGGTCAAGCCCCTATAATGCAAGGTATGTTCGGAGGGCAACAGAATCAATTTGCTCAACAACCACCGACACCACCAAGTGAACTTGAAGTACAAATTATGCTTTTGCGTGGTATTTCACCAATTGAAAGATATGTTGCAAGCCCTCAAATGGGAACATTAGTTGAAATGTTTAGTACAATTGTTAGTTTTAATCTCATAGAAGTTTTGCGAAACGCCACATTTACCATCAATGAAGATACAGGTGCAATGAAAATGGATATTACATCTTTACCTCAAAACCTTCAAACAATAAGTGCTGAAAATGTAACAGGTCAATTTACCGCCTTACAATCTAATGCACAGCAAGCAGTAAATCAAACAGAAATGGAACAACAACAGTTAGCAACATTCGCTCAACAATCTATGATGGGTGGCGCACTTTCAGCGGCACTTGCAAATGAAGGTGTAATGGAAAAAGTCGGCGGAGGCTTAGGTAGTCTTGGTCGCAGTTTTATTGGAATGGGGCGGTGAATTAAATGAAAGAAAATAATGATTATGCAGGATATATACCAGCCTCATTTGCGGCTACTTCACTCGATATGTTGAACCCAAGTCGTAGTGTTATTGTTGATATGATTATGGTACAACTTATATCAGTGATTGTAACTATGAGTATGATTTTAATTTTTAAAGGTGGAACAATGGGTTCTGCAAGCGTTTCATACTACCTTGTTGGTTTGTTTGCCAGTTTTCTTATGCTTACTGGTGTCTATTCCCGTATTACTCGCTGACGGCCACTTATGCATTGGACACGCCGAATTAAGAAGTGCTGTTTTTGATTTAAGAAAACAACCACATAGGCTACATTTTGTCCCACCGTGAGGGCAGGATTCACAAATACGAAGGCGTTCATTTACTAATGTAGATGGTGCATATTGACCTTTTGCTAAATCTTTAGCCGCTTGCGTGAGGCTACGAATAGATTCTTTGTTAAGAGGTACTCCCGCTACTCTTTTTACCTTCCACATAATTATTCCGAACATTACATTAACCATAACTGTTTTCTAAGGGTGGTCCCTAAGACTGGCATGGAGGGCGGAGAGCAAGTGGTAAAACGCTCTTGTCGTCTGTGCATACACGACGACCGTAGTGAGTTAGAAGAACAACTCTTGCAGGGCCATGTAACTCCAAAAGAAATGGATAAAAACATGAGTTGGCGGGCTAATACCACTGACCGTCATTACCGCAACCATATGGGTGAATACCATATGGCGGCTAATCCTTCTTGTCCGGTTTGTTCTTCACCTAATCGTGCTGATTATGAGTTTGACTTCTTTAACAACGGCGGCTCAACTGATGCTATTGCTACTGCACTTGAAATAAGTGAAAGTGTGGTTTACAGTCATATGAAGAATCATTTTCAACCGTTAGTGCAAAAAACAGCGGCACTTGAAGTGGCACTTACAGCAGGTCGTGAGATTGAATTACTTCGTTCTAATGCTCAAAAATTAAATCATAAACTTGGTGAACTACTTGATGAAGGTAGTGTGCATGAAGATGGATTCGTTAGGGATGCTGTTATATTGCATAAAGAAGTGCGGGAAACTGTGAAAGACCTTCTACGCTTCCAAGACCAATGGGGGCCGCAAAGTGATGGACAACAAATTAACCAAACTATCAATGTGTTGTCAATTGAGTTGAGCAAAGAAAGTCCCGAAACTTGGAGTCGTATTAAAAAGCAACTTGAATCAAACATGGGGGTGGAATAATGGCAATGGGTAGAGGTTCGGACACACGAATGTATGCGCCCCGTAGCGAATCTTCTCAAATGTATTCGTCGGCTAATGAAGACGAAAATAAGTATAACCCTACTTCACCCGAAGACAATGAAAAACGGGCAGAAGAAAAAAAACTCAAAGAAGAAGAAACCAAGCGTAAGGCTAAAGAAATTAAACACATTCAAATTAAACCATCTCAAGGATTAGGTGCAGGACCGGGATTGGAAACAGAACCCGGTCTTGATGACGGTAACAAGCGTGATGATGAGCGTGAGATAGGACTTCAAGGTGGACCGGCTGGTAGCCGTGGACATTTACTCGACTTAGCCACTGGTGCAAAGACAGGTACAGGTTCAGCAATGGGTACAGGTAATTCAGCCGTAAGAACAGGCGAGCCAATGGCTGATGCTTGGAGTGAGTTACTAAAGCGTGAAACTCGTGGAACTATTGAAGGTCGTCGTCGCCGTGAAAAGCGAAGAGAGTTCCGCCCTTCAACTGGACAATTCAAAAGACCACCCGGCGGTCAATCTCCTGTT
>Ga0209634_1002019_pt1 | contig 14435 bp, 13 predicted proteins | sample LinPmetageLP40_FD_184043 | JGI IMG/M metagenome (GOLD analysis project Ga0209634, IMG submission 184043) | Marine viral communities from the Pacific Ocean - LP-40 (SPAdes) (version 2) | ecosystem: Environmental > Aquatic > Marine > Oceanic | place: Pacific Ocean | collected 2010-08-26
AAATAGTTTGACCCGGTTTATGCAATAGGAATACTATTGCATAAATGACGAATTGAAAATCTATGCTTATTACCTTTCATTCAAAATCTAATGGTGAATTTTCAATTGTCAGGGTTAAACCCTGACAAAGGGTTGAGAATCAACGCTTTCGTCAGTTATAAATGAAAAATGTTCTTATTCTTACGTATAATTTGGGTTTGATCAATTAGATAAACGTCCAATTAGATTTTTAACGTCAATTTGATATTTAAGAAGCGGGCGGATAAACCGTTGGGGATTGCAAATTGCTGTCCAACTACGTCTTCTACCCATGTATAGGAAATGGTATTTGCTACACCTAACAAATTGAGTATTTCGGCACCTATCAGCAATACTGGAGTATCATCAGTTTTGCTTAATGGTACTTCCTTCACAAAGCCTACATCAACCCTTCGATACACATCTCCATTAAATTTTGCCCTATTTTCAAAGCTATCCGGAGGTCCAAAAGGAAGCCCCGCTCCTAGCTGAAAGTTCAAATTCACTCTCCAAGAGGGATCATTAGGCAAGTGATCCTGAAAGAATATCCCTAGATTGAATCTTTGGTCGGATGGTCTTCTAATACTTCCCTCAATTCCTGCGACTTCTTCTTGTGTTGATAATAATCCAAGGCTAAACCATGATTCCGCTCCTGGAATAAACTCACCGCTTAATCGCATGTCCAATCCGACAGCATAGGCGCTAGACTCAACAGTAGGCAGGTATCTGATTCTTACATTGTCGACATCATAGGGTATTGCATTTGAGATATTCTTATAGTATGCCTCTGAGAAGAAATTGAAATCACGGTCCCAAATTTTGAAATTGTGATCCATCCCTACAATGAAATGCATAGACTGTTGTGCCTTGACATCTTCATGCACAACGCCATCAAAATCTCGCAACTCCCTGTAAAATGGTGGCTGATAATACCAACCTGCAGCAACTTTAAACAAGACATCTTTTTGCCAAGCAGGCCGATAAGCATATTGCACTCTCGGGCTAATTATAAATTGATCGTTTAGGAAGGTGTATAAAGTTCTCACCCCAACATTGACGGCACTCTTATTCGTGATATTTATGGTGTTCTGAATAAATGCGTGGAATTGATTATTGTTGATTTTATTGTCTGAATTCACATTTTCCAGTGAGATTATGAACTCCGATGAATCTCTGAATGAGTATTCATTGAGCTGATCATCCATTTCTTGAAGGCTTAATCCTGCACCAAATTCAAGGGTATTATTGGCATTCCAAGCATAGGTGTTTTTGTTTTCCAAATAGATGATTTGTGCATCAAGGATATTTCTAGAATATTCAAAATTGGTACCTATGCCTCTGGTGATCAAACATTCATTAAATGTATTTGAGCCTATATCTGTATCCAGATCACACAGCCGGTACCCTCCTTCTACATCTTTAAACTCACGTTCTGAACTGGATACACCAGAGAGAATAAGTTCCGATGACCATCGGTCACTGAACTGATGTGTGAGTTTCATACCTCCTTGATAGGTATCGTATTCGAGAAGCTCTCTTCCTATAAAGGCGACAAACAGCCTAAACGATTCATTAAAGGTTCCAAATTCTGTTTCTCGACTGGCTGGTGATACTTCGTACCGGTTACGAGCATAGCTTAACAACAGGCTCAGTTGCGTCTTCTTGATATCTCTTTTAGGGCCAATATTGAAAGTGGTCATTGACTGGATATCTGTAAACCTGGGTAAGTACTCTCCTTTCGTTTCCAGTGAATTGAGTAAGTATTCCGCTCGTTTATGCCTGACGCCTATTAAGTAATTGATTCTATTATTTTTAGTAGCGTTCTCGAGGTGGAACTGCCCTCCTAATAAACTTGCCGTCATAGAGGCTTTAAATCGATCAGGCTGTTTATAGTTGACGTCCAGTGTGGAGGACAATTTGTCTCCATATTTGGATTCCCAACCTCCTGCCGAAAAAGCAATGCTCTCAACCAAACTTGAGTTGACAAAACTTAACCCTTCCTGTCTCCCAGCAGTTATCAATTGAGGTCTATAAATTGGGATGCCATTAACATAGATAAGGTTTTCATCAAAATTTCCACCTCTTACGGAATAGGTGCTGGACAATTCGTTATTGCTCACTACTCCTGGAAGTGTGGCCAATATTTTAGAGAAATCAGCAAAAGGGCTTGGAAGCGACTCCACTGAAAGTGGTTTGATTCTGACAACACTTGGTGCAAGTCTGTCTTTTTGCAAATTTCCAGCGACTTTTACTTCATCAAGATACGCTGTCTGGGTTTGCAGTAATATGTCAAATACCTGATTTTGATTATTCGAAAAATCAAATACCTGTTCACTTTTCTGATAGGCCACATGTTGGTATAAAATGGTTACTTCTGAAGCTGGTACTTTTAGTTGATAGTATCCAGAATCATTCGTGACTGTTCCAGAAGTCTCTCCTTTGGCATAGATACTTACTCCGCCAATTGCCTGCTGCTGATCATTGCGGACATGGCCAGAAAGTATCTGTCCAAAGATATCTGTTGATACAGATAACAGTATTGCCAGAAAAACTAGTTGAAGTACATTCTTCACTAAAATGAAACGGTCTTTAGACGGTGAATAGTATCTGAAGGGTTCTCAGATTTGAACACAAAACTGCCTGCCACTAACACATCAGCACCTGCCGCTATCAATTTAGGAGCGTTGTCGATATTAACTCCACCGTCAATTTCTATCAGTGTGTTGGCTTGATTGTCCTCTATCATTTTTTTTAACTGACGCACCTTTTTATAAGTATTCTCAATAAATTTTTGTCCACCAAATCCTGGATTCACAGACATCAAACAGACTAAATCAATATCTCCGATGGTATCAGCCAATAACGCTACATTGGTGTGAGGATTGATTGCAACACCTGCTTTACACCCAAGGTCTTTTATTTGCTGCAAGTTTCTATGCAGGTGATTGCACGCTTCATAGTGTACGGAAATGATTTCAGCACCCACATCTCTAAATTGACTAACATAGTTCTCGGGTTTCTCTATCATCAAATGCACATCGAGTGGCTTTTTCGCATGCTTGTTGATCGCTTTTGTCACTGGAATACCAAATGAAATATTAGGCACAAAAACACCATCCATAATGTCTATATGCACCCAATCAGCCTCACTTGTGTTGAGCATTTCTACCTCTCTTTGAATGTTGGCAAAGTCAGCGGCTAATATTGATGGAGCTATGATCGGTTGTTTTTTATCCATGGTGCTTGCTTGTTTGGGCAAATATAAGAGTTATGACATCAGGATAAAATCTACCATCACTGTTTGATTATTCTCTTAGTCACTATTTGTTCGGTGGTGATAATTCTAGCTATATAGACTCCTTTTGATAAGACATTCAGGTCTACCAATACTGGATTATTCTGCCAGCTTATAGATTTCGATGTTTCAAATATTTTTTTCCCGTCTGTAGTATAGATCACCAATCCCAGCTCGTTAATGGCATTTGGATCGCTCACTTTGACCTGCATTAAACCATCGTCAAGTATTGGATTCGGATAAACATTTAAAAAGGCTGATTGTGTGCCTGTTTCATAGAAATTTTCAAACGCTTGATAGCTTGGGATTCCATATCCATAACTGTTGTCTGGATTTCCCGCCCTATCAGCAGAATTCTTGATGATGTCAATAAGTGCTGCATTTGTGATGTTGGGATATTTTCCTTTAAGACCTGCGATAAGACCTGCTACTTGCGGTGTAGCAAAAGAAGTCCCACTGCTTGTGGTGATTCCAGATTGGCCAATAACCACTGCCCTTTCACCCATAGCCATCAAATCGGGCTTGATCCAATTAGCATTTATTGGCCCAATAGAACTAAAGTTAGATTTCATTTCAAATTCATCAACTGAGCCAACACAGATCACATGTTCTCCATCTGCAGGAGGTGTTACTTTTTCCCAAGCTTTGTTTCCGGAATTTCCAGCACTTGCCACCACAATGATTCCCTTTTCGTAAGCCTTTTCAGCAGCTATAGTGATCACAGCAGTTTTTCCATCTAAATCATCATGGGTATAATCCATACTCGCATCATCAAAGTCAGAATAACCAAGTGAAGTTGTAATAATGTCTACACCGGCACTGTCGGCTCTTTCAGCGGCCATTAGCCAATTGTATTCTTCAATACGGTATTCTGAATTCACATCTTCAGTTACATATAGCAAGAAGTTGGATTCTGTTGCAATTCCATCATAGTCAGTTCCGAGTGCTGAAATAGTAGAAAACACCCTTGTACCATGATCGGAATAATTGTAGACATCCTCTCCGCTCGTGACAAAATTATGAATATCCATTATCTGTTGATTAGCATATAAATGCGAGAAATATGCACCTTGGTCAACGCCTCTAAATCCGCCATCCAACACAGCTACCAACAGCCCCTTGCCTAAATATCCATCCTGGCGCATAATATCGGAATTTAACATGTTTTGTTGAGCTAAAGTAGCACTCAACTCTTCATCCTCACTTTCTTGGTCTTCGGAAGAATACCTTCCTCCTACAACTGGAGGTTGTGCCCCAGGAGCTATGTATTCTACCTGTTGCACAAAAGACAGACTATTGATTATGGAAACATCTGTATCTAATAGGGTGATCAAAGCCCCATTCATCCATTTGGAAGTTCCTATTATAGTAGCGTCATTGGTTATTAATGTAGATAAATAATCAGGCGTAACAGGTAAATCTTCATCGTTAATCGCCCTTCCTTCTCTGCTTATTGCTTTAGCTGAGAGATAGTTCTGTGGTTGATTGATACTGTAAGGATTATTATTCTTATCCGTAAAAAACACCATGTACCTGTTGGTAGTTTGTGCTATACTTCCTAATGAAAGAAATATCGATAAGAAAAGCAGAATCAGTTTATTCATTTCCAAAAGCAATTATGGATTGTTTATAAATGAGTCCTGATTCAATGATTTGCTGACCCAGACAGCTATCGTTTGATGTACAGTACTCCAAATTAGTGATTTCTTTATAAATGAGACCGATTCCAGGTGCATATTTCTCTATTCGGTAATCTGTCTCTACGATCTTATCCAGGTTGTTACTCTGAACTATGGTAACGGTATTTTGAATGTCTTGTTCGGCTACCGTGAATACCAAATCAATGCTGTCAGCCTCATAGATTTCTTCATCCATAGTATTGTAAGCATTGCCATCCCATGTTTTATTTGGACTAAGTGGGAATGCCAATTTAAGATAATGAGTATTTCCCTCAGCTAATACAGCCTCTGTATCAGATAGCCGGGCTGACCAAGAATCTGTTAAATTCCAAGTTTCCTGTATTTCATCCCATATTTCTCGATGTAGTGTATATGTATACCCTCCACCTTGATTTACAAATGAATCCACAACCGTTTCTTTCAATTGAAAATTAGCAGGTGAGGGCATACCTAGTTCATAAATGGTCTGGTCCACATCATATATCCTGTAATTCCCAGTCTGTAATGGATAGTACTCCACTCCAAATTGATTTTGTAGATCTATTTTGTCCACCGAACAAGCAATGCTAGATAATAATAGAAAGATAATTAATATTTGCCTCGACATATGATAACAAAAATAGATACAAACCCTTTATAAACACAAAAAGAACGACCGAATCGTTCTTTTTAGTTCAATACTTTAGAAATAGATTAATTCAATAACCAATCAACCCGTGTTTTTGTATCAATCAGTGATTGTCCATTCTTGATATTATTGGCTACTGCATCTACCAACTCATCGGATTTGGAATCTTGATATCCAAACTTTCTGGCAAACAGTCCACACAATCGGATTTCTTCTCTGTCTGTGTAGTCATCAATCACCATCATGTTGACCAAATCAAAAAGTTGTTCAAACCTATGGGATTCATTTTTGGGTATCTCAAATTGGATAGCAGATGGGTCATCATGGATGACTTGAAGTTGACTGGACGACACCCCATATTTTTTTGCTATACTATCAAGCAAAGTCTTTTCTGATTCATCAAAATGACCATCAACCATCGCTACTTCGATCAAATTTTTCATGTGGCTTTTAACGCCAACTTTGCCCTCTTTAAACAATCCCAAAAATTTAGAAAATTTCATATGTTTAAATGATTTACTTCTATAGGAGTAGTATTATTAACCAACGTTTAAATTAAATAAAACTGGTACAAGAATCAATGATAATTCACATAATTTTAATCTTTGGAATTTAATAATTCTAGTAGCTTTGCTGAAAGAAAACAAATAGGCCATTAACACACTTATCATCCCTCAATGAAACTAAAAACTACTGTAATAATTAATGAGGTAACAAATCTGAGCGATGCAAGGTATTGTGCAGGAATGGGTGTTGATTTTATAGGTTTCAGAATAGATCCTGGGCATGCAAAGTATGTTGATTTAGAAAATTATAATGAAATCACCAATTGGGTTGCTGGAATCAAATTCATAGGTGAATCAGCTACTATTGCTGATTTCAATAACATAGATCATAACATAGACCAAATGATATTAGATGATATAGGCTTGCTGCCTCAATACAATGGTGAACCAGCCTTGTGGTCAGTATCAATAAATGACATCAATGAGCATAAAGCCTTGATAGCCAACAACAAGGCTAAGGTTTCGGGCATTGTGCTAACAAGTGATAAAAATGAAATTACGGAGGAGTACAAAAATCAGATAACCGCTTTGGCCAGTGATCTCGACATATTTCTGTCGTTTGGTATAAATAAGGGTAACGTCATCGAACTGATAAACGAATTACCTATTAAAGGTCTATCTTTAAAGGGAAGTGACGAAATACGGCCTGGATTTAAAGATTATGATGAACTGGCGGACATCCTTGAACAGCTTGAAGATGAAGATTGATATGACGCTAAGAAATATTTTAACACTATCGGTATTTTTGATAGTAGCAAAAATTGCTTATGCCCAGACTCCATGCGAAAACGGAATGGCAGGAGGTTATCCTTGCGATGGAGTAGATTTACTTTCACATATTTCAGCACAGGATTTACTTGCTGAAGAAGATCAGGGTAGTTGGCTTAACGATATCTGGGGATGGACAGATCCTGAAACTGATAAGGAGTATGCACTCATAGGAATGTCTAATGGCACTTCTTTCGTTGATGTTTCAGATCCGATCAATCCTATCTTTTTGGGTAAACTCAATGAACATCATACTTCAGGAAAGTCATCCAGAGGTCGTTCATTAGATAATGGTGCTAAATCAATTTGGAGGGATCTAAAGGTATATAAGGATCACGCCTTTATAGTAAGTGAAGATGAGGATCATGGTATGCAAGTGTTTGATTTGACTGAACTCAGAGGTGTTACAAGCCCTCAAGAATTTACTGAAACGGCTATATATCAAGGAATAGGTAGTGCTCATAATATTGTGATCAATGAAGCTACGGGTTTTGCATATGCTGTAGGAGCAAATACACAAGATCAAACCTGTACAGAAGGTGGGCTGCACATCATCGATATAAGCATCCCTGCCTTTCCTGTGTATCGTGCGTGTTTTGATGATGACGGATATACCCATGATGCACAATGCGTCATCTACAATGGCCCAGATGAGGACTATCAAGGACTGGAGATTTGCTTCAATGCCAACGAGAATTCAATCACATTGGTGAATGTTGATGATAAGGACAATATTTCAATGATATCGAGTGTGGGATATTCTGGAGTCCAATATGCTCATCAAGGATGGTTAACAGAAGACCATAGATATTTTTTGACAAACGATGAATTAGACGAATATAGAGATGGCACTAATACAAGGACGCTTATTTGGGACATGGTCGATCTAGAAAATCCTGTACTATTAGGAACTCATGAACATGCTGGTAAAGCGATCGATCATAATCTATATATAGTTGATGGCTTATCTTATCAGTCAAACTACACGAGTGGTTTACGCATTATGGATTTAGCAAATATTGCTCAAGGGGAATTAACAGAGAAATCATATTTTGATACTTACCCTGCTTCTGATGTCACCTCATTTGATGGTACTTGGAGCAATTATCCTTTCTTCAGTAGTGGAACGATTATCGTTAGTGATGTCATTAATGGGCTCTTCATATTGAAATTAGGCACTCCACCTGTTCCGATACTTCCTATCGCCAACTTCAATTTCACTGTAGATGCTAATGTGGTAAGCTTCGAAAATAAATCAACGGATGCCACCTCTTATGAATGGAACTTCGGAGATCAATCACCAGTAAGCGATCTAGAAAATCCAATTCATGAATATGAGACAGGCGGAAGCTATGAGGTAAATTTGACAGCAACTAACATAGATGGAAGCCATGAATTTACTCGAACCGCGAGTTTTGTTTATACTGGAATAACTGCACAAGCTGCCTTCGACAATGCAAGTATTTATCCAAACCCTACTTCTGGTCAGCTTAACATCAAATTGGGAAAGGAGACAGATCGAGGTACGTCAACTATATTAACTGATTTGCAGGGTAAAGTATTTATTCAGGAACACATCTCATCTATAAATACAACATTTGTCATTGACATCCATAAAATACCTTCAGGGATGTACTATTTGACACTTAGTTCTGACAGAGGTACAGTTACTAAAAAATTGATTATCAACTAGTTAGAGTCTGTCTGTAAACTAGACCTTCTCAAGGTTTCGTGTCTGCCTGACCGGCATAGGCAGGCACAGTCCATAGAGAATAGAGGGACTTTATGGACAGGCTCTAGTCGGCAGAGGGTAGACAGGATAGCATATCATTATCGGACTATTGGATAAAGTAAAAGTGGAGCACTACAGTACTCCACTTTTACTTTATATTTGGCCATGGCAAAATCTAACTATACACTATTCATAGTTCCAGCACTGATCTGGGGATCAACTTGGTATGTGATCACCTATCAGCTAGGTATTGTCGATCCTTTGGTCTCTGTCTCTTACCGATTCGGATTAGCGGGTGTCATATTGCTTGCCTATTCCAAGGCAAAAAAGCTCCCACTGACGTACCCTAAAGAGCAACACCTATTTATTGCCTTGCAAGGATTATTGCTATTCGGAGCCAATTATTGGCTGGTATATGTATCTGAGACCTATCTAAGTAGCGGATTGGTAGCAGTTGCTTTTTCCACACTCATTTTTCTAAATATATTCTTTGGTGCTATTTTCTTGGGCAATGAGGTTAAGAAGCGCGTGATCTTAGGAGCTATTGCTGGTCTTTTTGGCACAGCGTTGATCTATCAATCTGAATTTGAAAGATTGGACTTCGCTGATGATCAAATCAAAGGGCTAATGTTCTGTATTGGTTCAATAGTCCTTGCCTCACTAGGCAATATTACCTCTGCTTACAATCAACGTAAATTCCAACTTCCTGTAATCCAAACCAATGCTTTTGGAATGTTGTATGGATCTATCATCATGTTTGGGATTGCGATCTCTACCGGTAAAACCATAAATTTTGATGCTTCATTAGGCTATGTCTTGTCATTGGGGTATTTGGCAATATTTGGGTCAATTATCGCATTTACGGGCTATTTAACATTGATCGGTAGAATCGGTGCGGGCAAAGCGGCTTATACCATTGTTTTTGTTCCTGTAATTGCACTAACGATATCGACCTTTTTTGAAGGTTACGAACCTGACATTTATGCCTATGTGGGGATTGGTCTTATCCTTTCAGGTAATATATTGGCATTGAAGAGCAAGAAGTCTGGTTGATTTATTGTCAATAGTTGTGTATTATAGGTTTCATCATCAAGCATTTTGGCATGACAACTTCCCTACCTTCTAGTTCTCAGCGTATTTGGTCGCTGGACATTTTGCGTGATTTGGTAATATACTTATGGCATCAATCACATCCGTGACATGTAGGCAATCTATGCGGCTTTCTTAATATCCCTCTGAAGTGTCATTTGCTTGGTCTCTTTCACTTTAATGATACCTACAGCATTCAATAATTTAATCACTTGGTAGGTAGGATCAATCTCATGCCATCGTACGCCACCGAAGTTTGGTCGGTTGCCATGTTTGTGGTGATTGTTGTGATAGCTCTCTCCCATCATCAAAAAGTCAAATGGTAAGAAGTTTCTAGAGGTGTCTTTCACTTCATAGTTTCTATAGCCATACTTATGCGCGAACCAGTTAATGATTGCCCCGTGAATGGGTGATAATAAAAATTGTAAAGGAAGCAATAACCACAACCACCAAACATCTGCATAAACAAAATAAACACTTACATAAAGTGCGCCCCAAAATACACGAGATACCCAAGATCTTGCAAACTTGTCAAAAGACTCCCACTCTGGAACATCTTGGGTGAATCTGTCATCAACTTTCATCGTCTTATTGGTAATCTGAGAATAGATAGTTTTTGTCTTCCACATCATCTTCATTAGTGACTCATCGTACTTCGGAGAGTGTGGATCATCTTCAGTATCAGCAAACGCATGGTGCATACGGTGCATTACTCCATAACCATAAGGACTCAGATAGTTTGATCCTTGGAATACCCAAGTCAATACAAAAAATACCTTCTCGGTAAATTTACTCATGGTAAATGCCTCATGAGAAGCGTATCTATGAAGGAAAAATGTCTGAAAAAACAGTGAAAGGTACCAATGTGCTGCAAAAAATATTAAAATGACTTCCATAAATAGGTTTAGGTTTTCCCAATCTCAAACATGGGTATTAACTACAAGACAAACTCGGTTGGAGTTTGTGACAATATGAAGTGAATTTATTTTTTAAAGTGGGAAGTTAGTTGTTGAACTTGGTGTTCACTTCTCTCTTGAGGTCACTGATCAAATCAGAAATATTGCCCATGAAAGCAGCATTTTTGAAGCTTTCAAGCAGTTCTACCTGATCATACTTCTTTTTTAATTCCGTAGATATTTCAGGAAAATTAATTTTAGATGTTTCTTTAGAAAGTTTTTCTTTAGCGCGACTGAACAATTTACGGCAGTTATCTTTCTTCTTATCTACGATTAGTTGGATTTCTTCATATTCCACATTGAATACTTCGCGAAGTACAAAGACTGATTTCTCAATTGGTTCGAGTTTTTTATGCAAGACTTGAAGTGCTGATGACAACTCATTTTCAAGGTCAAATTTGAAGAAGTCTTTTTCCTTTTGTTGATCTATGAATGAGCCCAAATGCCAATCTTCCAATAACTCATCTTTCTTGCGCTTGATTTTATCAATGTGGTTCAAACAATTATTAGTGACTGCTTTGATGAGGTATGCCTTGGTATTCTTGATCTTCTCCTTGTCACATGTCAACCACTTCACAAATGTATCATGAACGATATCCTCAGCATCAGCCATAGAACCAAGTATCTTCAAGGCGATCTGCTGAAGCATCGGTTGGTAGCGTACTATGGCTTGTTCATTGTTCATTGACACCAAAGATACGTGATTATCGTTAATTTATTTCAAGAATACCAGACATATTCAAACAGCACCAAAAAAGGCGACCACCTCTTTTGGTGATCGCCCAGCTTACACAACTTAACCAAACTCTTATCCTCCTAAATGATTCTTAAACCTTCTTGGGTTGATTGTGAATTCTGTAGCAACACCATTAACTGTCTTAGTTGCAATATTGTCACAAGTACCATCTCCAAAATCTATGGTGTATACACGTTCTCCTACAGTGATTTGCTTCACTCCTGATACTGGTATGAACTTATTACCACCTCTACATGATCTTTTGAATACCAATCGTTCTAAAATCAATACTTCGACATTATTACCTTCTCTGTTCACACCTCTGGTGATACCTTCAACATGAACTTCATCTCCCAGTGGGTTATTATCTCTTATGAGGGTTCTAGTTCTATCTACCTCTCTAGTCGCAGTAGTTCCACTAGGCCAAGTAGCTTTCCCTCCTTCTAAAATTATGCTAAATACTGGAGCTACATCAATGCTTTCTGAGATATTAGTAACTGTTCTGATTCCTTCTAAGGCTACTTCATTGATCGTAAAGTCTATCAATTCTATTACCAAAGTAGATCCTGGTATCCAATGATTTCCCGATTTGGTAATTTGGATAATTCCTGTTTTCACGATTCCGTTTGGTCCTGTACATCCATCTCCAAAGTCAATGGTGATAATCACGCCACCTTCTGTTTCTTCTTTGGTCAATTCAGCACACTCGAATCGTCCATCTCTCTCAGATTTTCCACCTGTGCTAAAATCGTGCTCCGCTCCTGCGATTGCTAAGTCATCCACTTCTTCAAAAGAAGTCTCTAATTCTACATCATCACTAATTTCATCAAGAACAGCATCACTTTGTACTTCAATACTATTCTGCTCATCACATGAGAAAAATGTCATTACACATACTGCTGCTACCAATAGCGTAAACTTGCTTGTTTTGTTTGTCGATCTTTTCATTGTCTTACTTTTTGAGGGCAATTTTTGGAGCAGGCCATTACTCTGTTATTACCGGGTTTTTAATGTTTGTTTGCAGCTTAGATGTAGGGGAATGTAAAAGGTTTAATCTACCATTGAAAAAATCTAAAAGGCATCTTGTTGCATCTTGTTTCGTTTATACTATTTTTGACCTCGATGAAGAAATATTTCTATACATCCTTCTTACTACTGGCCTTTTTGACCATGCATTCCCAAAACTTGAAAATCGCCAAGCTTAAATATGACGGTGGTGGTGATTGGTACTCCAACAAGACTGCTCTTCCTAATCTAATTGACTATTGCAATTCGAATCTCAACATGCAACTCGTAAGAGAAGAAGAAGTCGTGGATGTCTCTAGTGTTGAGTTATTTCTATATCCATATATCTACATGACAGGTCATGGCAATGTTGTATTCTCAAACAGTGATGCCGAAAACCTGAGAACTTATCTTATGGCCGGAGGCTTTTTACATATTGACGATAACTATGGACTAGATCCGTTCATTCGGCTAGAAATGAAGAAGGTATTTCCTGAATTGGAATTTGTAGAGATTCCTTTCAACCATCCAATTTATCACCAGAAGTATGATTTTGACAAAGGCCTTCCAAAAGTGCATGAACATGATGGAGAAAGACCACAAGGCTTAGGATTAATACACGATGGCAAATTAGTATGTTTCTACACCTATGAATCGGATCTTGGCAATGGCTGGGAGGATCAGAACATCTATGATGATCCAGAATACATCCGTCAGGAAGCCTTAAAGATGGGGGCTAATATTATTACTTATTGTTTTACGCAGGAGTAGTAGACAAATCAACCCACTTCAATATACGAATTACACTCAAATTCGCTATTGCCTGTCAATTGCTGGATTCCCTTCTTCTGATCAAAACTTTTAGCCGTGTCTTTTTCATCTGTAACTCCATACCAAGGTTCAATACATACATAGGGAGCCTTGGTCTTTGGCTTACTCCAAATGCCCAAGTATGGAAACCCTTCAATCCCAACTTTCACAAACCGACTTGATCGATCGGACTTGAGGGTGACAGATGATGACTTCAATCCTTCAAAAATCAACGCATCGTTATCAAACTGAGAATGATTTAGTACTACCTTCTGTGAGTTGTTGATATAATTTTCATCAGAAATGCTGCTCAATAATGATCCGTCAAGTGTCAAACGATCAGAAGATTCTATCTGGTCAAATTCCAGGTAGTAATCACTAAATGACAAATCTGGTTCTAATGGACATGAAAACCCTGGATGCAATCCCAATGAGAAGTACATTTCATCATCATCAAGATTGCGCACTTTATAATTCGAGATAAGCCGTGACCTGTCAAGAAGATACTGTACGGTCAGTTCAAAACGAAAAGGATAAACCGCCAATGAATCTTCATCATGCATCAATCGAAAAGTGATGTGGTTGGCTGATTGATCAACCAACTCAAATTCACGATCTCTGGCGAATCCATGTTGACTTAGGTGGTATTGTTCATCCTGATAAGAATAAGTACCATTCTGAACTTGCCCAACAATGGGAAATAATATTGGAGCGTGTCTTGCCCAAACATTGGGATCAGCCTGCCATAGATATTCAAGCTGATACTGCTTATGAAAGATACTAGATATCTCAGCACCTTTACTTTCGATAGATACGCTCAGGTATTCATTCTCAATATTATATATCATTTACTTCCCGTCAATCTCACTAAGCATGACTTCTACTGATTTCTTTAGCTGCGAGTCAGTATTTTTACCTTTTTCGTCAGGTGCGTTTTCAACAAGGACATCTGGTACTGCAGGTCCATTTTCCATGTTCTCACCAGTAGCTTTGACATACCATGCTCTGAAAGGCATCCTCACAAACGATCCATCAATCAATCCTCTCCCACCAGTTGAGATTACTGCACCGAAGGTCGGCATTCCTACCAATGTGCCAATTCCAAGATGTTTGTACGCGTGCGAGAAGATCTCTGCATTGGAATAACTGCTCT
>Ga0209634_1002021_pt1 | contig 14425 bp, 25 predicted proteins | sample LinPmetageLP40_FD_184043 | JGI IMG/M metagenome (GOLD analysis project Ga0209634, IMG submission 184043) | Marine viral communities from the Pacific Ocean - LP-40 (SPAdes) (version 2) | ecosystem: Environmental > Aquatic > Marine > Oceanic | place: Pacific Ocean | collected 2010-08-26
AATTGAGAAAATCAATCAGACTAGGGCAATTGTTAACATGAAGGGTAGAAGTTATAACGTACCTTTCGCAATGCTGGAGGCTGCGTAATGCCAGTTAGAATTAAAGAACCAGCACTTGAGGTTATAGACCTTGACGGCCCAAATGGTAATGCATTTTATCTGATGGGTACAGTGTCAAAATATGCTAAAGCACTAGGTTTAGATAAGAATAGTGTTATTGATGAAATGACTGATGGTGACTATAATCACTTGTGTAGGGTATTCCAAAAATACTTACCATGTGTTGTTCTGGAAACAAGTAACCCAGAACTAATATCAGAAATTAGTATATGTCATGCAGAGGTATGGGAAGTGGCTAAAGATGCTTTAGCTAAAGCTGTGGTGAATAATGCTTAGTGAATTATTATTAGCGTTTCTACTTCCTGCTGTGCCCCCAGCATATGCTGATAACCCAGAGGTGTGGAAAGAACAAGAGGCGGTTTGCATGGCGATGAATATATACCATGAAGCACGAAACCAAGGTCTTGCTGGACAACTTGCAGTAGCATCTGTAACTCTTAATCGTGTTGCAGATAAAAGATATCCTAACACGGTATGTGAGGTTGTCAAACAAGGCCCAATAAGGGAAAGTTGGAAGACTAAAGGTAAAGATATTCACGAAAGTAAAAGACAATATTATCCGATTAGACACAGATGCCAATTTAGTTGGTATTGTGATGGGAAATCTGATGATATAACTCAACCAAAATCTTATGCAAAAATCCTTGACTTGAGCAGAATGGTGGTGTATAATGATATTACATTTGTTGATATTACTGAAGGTGCAACACATTATCATGCTGACTATGTTTCGCCGGCATGGGCTAAGACTAAGACTAAAACAATTGAGATAGAAGACCATATCTTTTACAGATGGGAGAAAGCAGAATGAATGTATTTTATCTAAGTGCATATCCAGATATGTGTGCAGAAATGCATATGGATAGTCATTGTAGTAAAATGATTATTGAATACGCTCAACTAATGTCTACTGCACATCGTGTACTTGATGGTGAAGAATATTATGGACGTACTAAGAACAACCGTAGAATTAAACGATGGTTGCATCCAAATCCAGAGTTAGAGGATACTCTATACAAAGCATCACATATTAATCATCCATCTGCATTATGGGTGAGAAAATCTAAAAAGAATTATAGGTGGTTGTATGAGTTATGGACAGAACTAAATAAAGAGTTTATGTATCGGTACAATAAAGATGTGCCACATGAGAGCTTTCGCAAACTCAAGTGGGAGTTATTCAGTCCACCAGAAAACATGAAAGAAAATGAGTTCACAGAACCAACACCAGCAATGCCAAATGATGTAAAAAACGAGAGTTCTATTATTGCTTATCGGGATTACTATATATTATATAAACAACATTTAGCAAAGTGGACAAAAAGAGATAAACCACATTGGTACTGTAATGCTTGACCCAGAACCAGAAAGATATTATGATTGGATGTTGTGGAAACTGAGGCAGGAGAATGATATGGAAAGAATTGTTGACATTGGTAAACGTGATATGCAAGAATTGACGGCATCATACTATGCAGCTCTGTCGAGAATAAAAGAGTTATCTGAAGAAAACCAAAGATTGAAGGAGCGATTAGAAAACTATGCCGACTTACACATTTCACAATGAGACTACAGATGAAACTTATGACGATTTTATGTCATGGGTTGAACGAGAAAAATATTTGAAAGAAAACCCTCATGTAAAAGCTGTTGTTACATCTGCTGCTTTTATTGGTAGTACAACTGGCGACAGAGTTAAACCAGACAATGGGTTTAAAGAGGTATTGAATAAGGTTGCAGACAATCATCCCAACTCTGCTTTAGCAAATAGGTATAGTAAGAAAACTATCAAACAAGTTAAGACTGAAGCAGTGGTTAATAAACATAGAAAGAACTTCATTACACGAAGTGATTAAACGACTAAATAAAACTGTACTAGATTGTACAGGGGGCATCAGAGATGCCTCCACTTTATTTGAAATAATGGTGAGAAATTATGGCTAAGAAAAAAGATATACTACTTAGTAATATGGTGAATATTACACCGATTACTGAAAATCAAAAACTTGTATTCAGCGAGTATAAGAAAGGTCAAAACCTTTTTCTTAATGGAGCTGCTGGAACAGGTAAAACCTTTTGTGCATTGTATTTGGCAATGAAAGACGTACTAGACCCAAGTACACCTACGGAATGTGTGTATGTGGTTAGAAGTGCAGTACCAACTAGAGAAATTGGATTTCTGCCTGGCGATGAAGAAGATAAGACTGCGTTGTTTCAAGTACCGTATCAGAATATGGTACAGTTTATGTTTGAACAACCCAATGAAACTGCTTTTTCAATGTTGTATGAAAGACTTAAAGCACAAGGTAGTATTATGTTTTTGACTACTTCATTTTTAAGAGGTATTACTTTAGATAATGCTAACATCATTGTTGATGAGTGTCAGAACTTAAACTTTCACGAACTAGATACAATTATGACAAGAGTTGGACAAGATAGTAAGATTCATTTCTGTGGAGACTTTTTCCAAACAGATTTACAGAAAAATAGTGAACGTGAAGGTATGCAGAGATTTATGAACATCATTACCTCTATGGAAGAATTTGCAAATATAGAATTCACAATCGGAGACATTGTAAGGTCTGGATTAGTTAGAAGTTATCTAATTAATAAAATAAAAATGGGGATTGACAGCTAATGGCTAAATCATCATACGGCAGTGGAATAGTACATGAAAGAACCATTAAAGGCACTTCAATGGGAAAGAAACCAATTACGTCTACTATGAATAAGAGTAAGAGACGTAGTTATAAAAAATATAGAGGACAAGGCAAATGAAAAAGAACTATGATGCTTGTATAAAATTAATCCTTCATCACGAAGGTGGATATGTAAATCATCCTAAAGACCCAGGCGGCGCTACTAATTTGGGAGTGACACAAAGAGTTTGGGATGATTGGACAGGAAAGAATTCATCATTAGACGATATGAAAGCGTTAAAAGTATCAGATGTTGCCCCGATTTATAAGAAAAACTATTGGGATAGAGTAAAGGGCGATGAGTTGCCAAATGGTCTTGACCTTTGTTTATTCGATTTTGGCGTTAATGCTGGAACAGGAAGAGCAGCGAAGAAACTTCAAGAAATGATTGGTGCTCACGTTGATGGTGGTATTGGGCCGAATACATTGAAAGCAGTTAATGCTTATGTTGAGGAACATGGTCTAGAACAAACTATTACTAACTACCAAGAAATGAGACAAGACTATTATGAGTCTTTAAATACATTTTCAACCTTTGGTAAAGGTTGGACAAACAGAAATAATGGTACTTTAGACTCTGCGATTGCAATGACTAAAGAAACACCAAAGAAGTCTACCAAGAAGGCATCTCCGAAGAAAGAAGAGTCTAAAGGATTGTTAGGAAAACTATTCGGTAAGAAGTAAATCCCTTGACAATGTAATGATAACATGGTATACTGGTAACAGTATTAATTAAACAATAGGTGAATATATTATGAATTTTGAACATCAAACAGTCAGTCTTCCAGAGTTGACAACTCAAACAATTAACAAGAAGCGTTTTTACGTTTGTGAAGATGGTACATTGTATCCATCAATTACTACTGTCTTATCAAAGTGGAAGAAAGAAGGTCTGGTAAAATGGCGTCAAAAAGTTGGTGATGATGTAGCAAACTATATCATGCGAACTGCCGCTGCTCGTGGTAATGCTGTTCACCATATGTGTGAAGACTTTCTAAATAACATAGAGATTAACAAAGAAGATAGAGACTTTCTACCTTATATGTTGTTCTCACAACTAAAACCAGTTCTTGAAAAGAACATTACAAATATCTACTCTCAAGAGTGTGGACTATACTCTGATAAATATCGTGTTGCTGGTCGAGTTGACTGCATTGCAGATTGGGATGGTATTCCATCTATCATCGACTTTAAAACATCACGTTCTGAACGTAATGATAATTATAATGAGAGTTACTATATGCAAGCATCTGCTTATGCAGAGATGTTTGAAGAAAGAACAGGAATTGCTATCAATCAGATTGTTATTCTTGTCGTAACCGAAGATGGAAATGTAACACCTTTTGTAAAACAGAAGTCAGAATATCTACCACTTCTTGTACAAGCAATTGACAATTTCACTTCAGAATGGGAAAAAGAAAATGAAGTCGATGAAGATCCTGCTATTATCGGGGCTCCTGTATAGTACAGCATATGCTGGTATTGTATCAAGCGTAGTAGCACAAGAAAATCCAGAGCCAAAAATGTATTGGGCGCAAAAACCAGTACAATGTTCAACACTAGCAGAATTAGTTAGTATGTTATCAAAATATGGAGAAACTCCATATATGAGAATGGAAGGTTTTGTGGGGATGCCAAATGCTAATCCTCTTCCTTCACAATTTGTAATAGCATATAACGCTGAAACTACGACTTGGACTATTGTAGAATACACTAATAATTCACAAGCGTGTGTATTGGGTTCTGGAACAGGTAAGATTTCTTTTCCAAACTCATCACGACAAAATATATAAGGAAAATAATATGCATGAATATAAATGTAAAATTCTAAGAGTTGTCGATGGAGACACGGTTGATGTAGATATTGACTTGGGCTTTGGTATTTGGATGCACAAGGAACGTATTAGATTGTATGGTCTTGACACACCAGAAAGTCGTACTAGAGACTTGGAAGAAAAGAAGTATGGTAACGCTGCCAAAGAATATGTAAAGTATAACTTGCCAATTGGTTCTGACCAAGTTCTTGTAACACATAAAGACAAGTCTGGTAAGTATGGACGTATCTTAGGCCAGTTCAAACTTGAAGATGGTAGTATTCTTAATGAAGTTATGATTGAGAAACATTACGGTGTTGCTTATTTTGGTCAGTCTAAAGAAGATATCGAAGCAGAACATTTAGAAAATAGAAAACATATTATTATTGAGGAAACTCCTTGACAATTCAATACCTCTGTGGTATAAATAGATCATAGTTTGTTGATACAATCTGAAAGCTAGGCAGGACTTGGGGGCAGTACCCAACGCCTCCACCATAATTACTTGAGGACAATATGTTTGATAGATTAACAGAGTTTTTTATTAAGTTATTTAATATTAAAGAAAAGACACCAGTGAGATATTTATCTGGTGTTGGTAAATCGAGTAATTATGATGGGGGCGAACTAGGATCGACTGATGGTAATAAGAAAGAGTAGAACTATCGGGTGACTGCGTAATTGGTCAAAACTACTAAACGCAAACGATAACTTTGCACCTGTGGATTATGCTCTAGCAGCTTAATCTAACTGAGTTTCGGTGGTGTACTTGGAAACAGAAACACCACCACTTAATTATGAAGAGGATATTATGAAGGAATTTATATTAGTTATTACGATGTGGGGTATTGATGCTGGTGGTGATGACAACTATATTGGTCAGATTGCACTACAACAACCTATGACAAAACCACAGTGTGAATATATGATGGATGATAAAATGTGGAAGTCCACTTACGAGAATGAATATTTTTATATGAAGGGGCATTGTTTTCCAGCAGAATGTTCTGGTAAAGAGCAGTGTACAGAGTAACAGGATATTTTAAGGAACAGAAGGTAGTTCAGTATTTTACTGATGTGTATGACGCTATTGATTTCAAAGATGTTGTTGATGCACACTATCCTCTAAAGGTAACATTTGAAAAGGGAGTATACCCAGTGAGAAGTTTTATTGTAGATAGTTGGAATGCTGTTATGAATTCGGAGTATAATCCACTTAGTGCTATTCCACACACTGGTACTAGACATATGATTATGCAAGTACTGGCGTGGATGTGGGTGATTGTATTTACAATATCAACAGGTACATGGGCATTTATTGGTGCTAACCTTATTGCCCATTCACTATTACTTGGTGCAGTTGTGATTACTGTTGGTACATTTGAAACTGCCAAACGTAAACCAGAATATTTTGGTGGACTTGGTAGAGGCAATGGTGGTGAACACGAATAGGGTGATGCCTTAATACATCCGTGTAGACCCACGGTTAGTCTGCAATAGTGCAACAGTTACTTTATATGACTGCTCTGCTTAATAAAAACTTGGTGGGGTGAGTCCTACGAATTCTCACCCCATCATTTATAAAGGATAGATAATGGAAAATGTAATGAACCCTAAGAAATTCTCAATAGCAATTGAGAGACAGGTGATTGAAGGTGAAGTGACGTATATGGAAGCAGTACTTGATTACTGCGAAAAGAATCAGATTGAACCAGATACAATCAAACCCCTCATCAGTAAATCACTTAAAGAAAAGATAGAGTCTAATGCAAGAGATTTAAATTACTTGCCTAGAGTTGCACAGTTGCCCATCTAATGGAAGCTTTTGATGCATATAAAATTTATATCGCACTCAAGACACACTTTAGTAGTAAAACATATGACTACAAAAAGTACAACGGTAAGACAGGTGCATCAGTAAATTCTTTTCTAAAAAGAAAAGACAGGTCGTTTTTTGGGAAGGTGGCGAGGAAGTATAAGAGCGAGTCCGAAGATTATTTTATCGCCAACTTTCTCGCCACACCTAACGGATGGGTAGGAGAATTTAACGAGGAGAACTATATTGAATACTCAAAAAGGATGCAGAGTATAAAGTATAATCTCAAAAGTGATATTGGTACACTTGCAAATGTGAGTGAAACCTTTGAAGGATTGTTTGAATGCAAGGATGGACAACACCCATTGTTATTAAAACAATATATGGCAAGAAAGATTAGTATAGAGACAATGAGTATATTAGAAAACATACTATCTTATTGTAAAGATTTTGACAGTAACATCAAAGAGGATATAATATGGCCAGAGCGTAGGAAAGTGATTAAGAAGTATGCGTTGCTTTTGACATTAGATGTCAATGAGTACAGAATGTTAACACTAGCTAATGTAAAGGAGTCCTTTTGATGTCGAAAGAAATTGAAGTGACATTACACCTTGATGGCGACCCAGTGGCGAAAGAAAGAGATTTCTATCGTGCTCGTATGGTAGAGATGACTAAGCGTATTAAGTCTCTAGAATACGACAATGCAGAATTGATCAAACGTGATGGTCAACTATCTGTGAAACTGAAAGAGGTTTCATCAAGAGTTCCCTATCGGAACAACCGCCGAAGGGCGTAAAGTTAGAGGGCAAGTCTTTCCTTTCATTTCGACTTGCCCTCTATCCATTTAATGTTAAGAAGAAAGAGTTGTTATGAAAACTAAAACTTATAAAATATCCCAAGCGTCTTATATATTGCCAGAGAGAGATAATTTCCCAAGTGTTTTGATTAAGCTAAAGAAACCATTTCATATTCAAATTTATACAGATGGTAAGAGAACTGCGTTCTTGAGTAGAGATACTTTAAATGAAGCAAAACAAACAGCAGAGGATTATTGTAATGTCTGATATGGAATGTAATTTGATAGATGTTATGGGAACAGACTTATCAGTAGTTAACGCTGCTCGTGTATCCTTTGCAAAAGAGAGTAGTGAGTTATCTGAAAAGGATGATAAACTCATTAACTATCTTGCAAAACACAATCATTGGAGTCCTTTCGGTCATGCAAGTTTGCAGTTTAGAATTAAAGCACCAGTATTTGTTGCAAGACAGTTAGTAAAACATCAAGTGGGTTTGGTGTGGAATGAAGTTTCAAGACGTTATGTGGATGATGAACCAGAGTTTTATATTCCAAAGAATTGGCGTCTTAAAGCAGAAAATAAGAAACAAGGTTCTAGTAGTGAGACAATAGATTATTCTATTGAAGCAACTATGCAATTTGTTACCCAGACATATAAGAACCTATTGAATTCAGATATCGCCCCAGAGATGGCGAGAATGGTTTTGCCTCAAAATATGATGACCGAATGGTATTGGTCTGGTACTTTGATGGCTTTTGCTCGTGTGTGTAATCTAAGGTGTAAACCAGACACACAAGAGGAAACAAGGGTAATTGCAAGAATGATTGATTATCAGTGTTATGAGAAGTTCCCTATTAGTTGGGATGCTCTTACAGATAATCGGGAAGATTAATTTTCAATTATCCCTTGACTTTATAGTACTTTTAGGGTATTATATATATTATACATTATGAATAAAGTGAAATAATTTAACATACGTTAACATACGATTAGGAGAAAATATATGTCGTTAGATACATTACGAAAGTCCAATGCTTTGGACAAACTGTTGTCACAGGTTCAAAAAGACAATGCACCCCAAGAGAAGAAGTCCTATGTGGATGAAAGACTGTGGAAACCAGAACTGGATAAGTCTGGTAACGGTTATGCAGTACTACGTTTCTTGCCTGCAAAAGAAGGTGAAGAAATGCCATGGGCGAAAGTATTCAAACACGCTTTTCAAGGCCCCACAGGTAAGTGGTATATTGAAAACTCGTTGACTACTGTAGGACAGAAAGACCCACTAGGTGAACTGAATTCCCAACTATGGAATTCTGGTGTTGAGAGTGATAAAGAAGTTGCTCGTAAACAGAAACGTAAACTAGAGTATTACTCTAATGTTTATATCGTTAGTGACCCTAAACATCCAGAAAACGAAGGTAAAGTAATGCTCTTTCGTTATGGTAAGAAAATCTTTGATAAACTTATGGCTGCTATGCAACCAGAGTTTGAAGATGAAAAGGCAATCAACCCATTTGATTTTTGGGAAGGTGCTAACTTCAAATTGAAGATTAGAAAAGTGGATGGTTTCTGGAACTATGATAAGTCAGAGTTTGAATCCACTTCTGCATTATCAGATAATGATGATGAGTTGAATGGTATTTGGGGAAAGCAATATTCTCTTAATGACTTCACTGCTCCTACCAACTTCAAGTCTTTTGAAGAGTTGAAGAAAAGGTTAGATGAGGTACTATCTGGTACTTCAACGGCAAGGGCTGCAACTGCTACTGCAATGATGGATGAACCTACAAACTTCACTCCAACATTTAATAGTGAACCAGCACCAGAAATGCCGGCAATGGCAAGTCCATCTGAAGATGAAGACGATACAATGTCGTATTTTCAGAAACTTGCAAACGACTAAAAGGTACTAGACCACGCCTTGGGCAGTAAGACTTGCGACAGTAAGTAGATAACACCCCAAAAAGTCTAACATACAGAGACAGTAATGTCTCGCCAGAGACAAGTCTTATTGACTTGGGATTAGGGGAATGGATTTATATCTGTTCCCCTTTTTTTTGGTATACAATTTGCATATATCCTTTAGTTCAAATTTTTGACTTGTAAAGTTGTCAAATAATGATTTTGTCAAATTTTTGAAACGCCTAAGTAGTCACCTAAATAATAAGGTAAGAATCGGTATTAGCTGGCACTATGGAAGCTAATTTGAATAAGGATACTAATAACGATCACAATCGGGAAATAACAACTATGCAAAAAGTTTTGGTTCTAGTCGCAATCTGTATGATGTTTGCCACTAATTCGTTAGCACAAACTGTAGTGAACACTACTACTAATTCTAAATCAGACGTAGAGTCTAAAGGACGGACAATTGTTATCAGCCCTCCACCATCTGCAATCACACCATCTGTACCCAATTCGGGGAACGACTTATGCACAGTCGGAGTTGCAGGCGCTGTTCAAACACAAATATTAGGTATATCAACAGGCGAAACTATAAGAGACGCAAATTGTGAACGGCTAAAGATTAGCAAGACGCTCTACGATATGGGCATGAAAGTAGCAGCCGTATCTGTATTATGTCAAGACAGAAGAACATTTGATGCAATGGCTATGGCTGGAACACCATGCCCCTTCCAAGGCGAGATAGGGCAATCTGCTTCTGATAAGTGGGAAGCAAATCCAGAGTTAATACCAGAAGTGGAATATATGGAGACGAAAGCCGATGTTCAAAAGAAACAAGGTATCATTGCAGGCGCTGCTAGTACTATTGGTCTGTTGTTGCTTCTCCTTCTCTAAAGCTAGTCACGCATACCAAGAAGTTGGGCCTCCAACATTACAACCAGATGGTACATATTCTCATCCAATAATTGATGATACTTATGCAGAAGTACCTTTAGAGTTTGTATTTCCTTTTTACGACTCAAATTTTACAACCAGTTATATGTTTGATAATGGTGTTGTTGGATTTCGTGATCCATCAAATCCAAATGTAGAAAGTCACTGGTGTTGTAACGGATTAGACTTACAATCAATGGCAGAAGCGGGCGTTGATATCAGTAAGTATGGTTATACTATCGCTCCTTTATGGACAGACTTGATTAATCTGGGCGTAGACGTTGATGGTGATGGACAACCAGATTCGGGATACTTTACAGATGGTGATACCAATCAGATGACTTATATGTGGAGAAACCTTGCAGAATATGAAGATGCCACACGATTAAATACTTTCCAATTACAAATTAAACCAGATGGTTCTTACAGTGTAGATTACACTGCTATTAATATCCAAGACCATTCTATTACAGTGGGCGCTGCTGGTGACTTAACAAATGCACATACTTCTGGTGGTGTTGGTATTGCTGGTGTTCAACAATACCATTATGCTACAGGATATCAAAGTGCAATTGATGGTGTACTTGCAACATTCAACAACTTTGCTACTTTTTGTACAACCAATGCATTATATGATCCATCCTGTCCAGGCTATGCTGATGCAGTTGCTGAACAGTTGTTTCAACAACAATGTTCTGCTGACCCCCTGTATGATCCACAGTGTACAGGATATCAAGATGCGTATTATAACCAACAATGTGCATTAGATCCTCTTTATGACTCTAGTTGTGTTGGGTATGATGATGCATACTTTCTACAACAATGTACAGCAGATGCGACTTATAGCCCCCTCTGTGACGGTTATTCAGAAGCATATGATGAACAACAGTGTATGTATGACCCACAGTATTTACCTACTTGTGTTGGTTATATTGAACCAGAAGATAACTATGATGGTGTAGGTGATTTTGATTTTACTGAAGATGACATCATAGATGATATCGTTGATACACCAGACTTTAGTGTACCAGACTTTACTGGTGACACTGGTATTGTTATTGATGGAGTTAATGATGTTCCAGAAATTAGTATACCAGATATAGAGTATAATATAATGCCAGATATTCCTTTTGAGTTACCAGAAACAATAGAAGAGCAAGATTTTAATTCGATGATGGAAAGTTTTGAAATGGAAATTGAAATGATGGATGAAACTATTGAAGAAGAAATTCCTGTAGTTGAAGACATCGAAGTTGAAGACCCAAGGGGTGACCAATTTCCAGAAAATAATGATGTTACTGAAGAAGTTGTAGTAATAGATGAAGACGGTTCAGAAGAAGAGGTAGTAGAAGAAGAAGTAAAGAATCCCTTTGAAAAGGAGAGGGATGAAAAAGAAATAGTAGAAGAAACAGGAGGCAACGAAGATGAACAAAATGACACCATCGAAGAAAAGGTTGCAACTGTTAAGACAGAAAAGAAACCTAAGGCGAAAGAGCAGAGCAAAACAATATCGAAGAATGAAAAACTTAAAATCCTCATATCTAAAAAAGCTGTAGAGTTGACTAAAAGAGTAGAGGATGCAGTGACTATTGAACAACAAATGTTGGTACAACGTCAATTGATTGCTTTGATTTCATTTGTTCCAGATTTTAACTATAGTGATAAAAAACTACAACAGGTAGAATTTTATCCACCACAACGGACAGTAGATCACCAGTTTGCACGTTGGTTTTTAAATGATCCCAACTTTGGTGCAATGGAAGACTTACAATATCCACAATTTAATAAATAGATAACTTAACAGGAGAAATAAAATGGCAGAAATAGAATTAGCAGGAGCTAAGATTAAAGGGGGGAAACTACTAATGATAATCCCACTTATCTCTATGCTTGGTGGTGGTCTTTGGGCGGGATTTGAATTCTACAAAGATTACTCAAATATGAAAGACCAAATAACAAGTTACGTTGCACCAGATTTATCAAATTTTGATAAGTCACTTGCAGTGATGACTGAGGATATGAAGATTGTTAAAGAAACAGTTGCAATATTCAAAGAAGAAATTATCATTATCAGAGATAGTGTCAATGACTCAGTTGATATGATGCGTGACACAAAACATGACTTGCGTGATGAAATCATTCGTACAGAGAAACTACTGGAAAAGGTAGAAACCGATATTGATAAACTGGAAGATGAAGCAACTGCATTGATGGACAGAACTAAATCAGACACACGTTCTATGATTGACGATGCAAATAATCGTTTCAATGATAAAGTATCTGGTATGGAAGGTTATGTCAAGAGAGAACTTGGTTCGCTTGAATCTGCGTTAAATAGAAAATTAACAAAAGCACTTGACAATCCTTTAGCAAATTAAAATCACTAAATAGTCTTGAAAAACTTGTGAGAGAGTGAGGGAGACTAGAATAATGATTGATCCATTTACTGCTATAGCAGCGGCAACCACAGCATTTAAAACAGTTCAAAAGTTTGTCCAAGCAGGACAGGACTTTGAGAATACTGTTGGACAAATGGGGAAGTGGTATACTGCTGTTGGTGATTTTCGTAAGGGTCAGTCGATGCAAAGGAAGCCGCCCCTATTCAAAAAACTATTCAACGCTGGGTCTGTAGAAGAAGAAGCATTGCAACTCCTGTTACATGAAAAGAAAATCTTGGAACAGGAGAAAGAGTTGCGAACTATGTTGAACATGAGATATGGATTTCAAACGTGGGAAGAACTCACAGATATGCGCCGTAAGATTGCCAAAAGAAGAGATAAAGAAGTTTACAAGCAAGCAGAAATGAGACAGAATTTTATTGAGATGATTCAGATTATTATTGCAATTGTAATATTTCTTGCTGTTACTACTGGTATGGTTTACTGGATAGCGTCTGTAACAGGTAAAATATAAAAGCATATATAATATACTAACGGTTAACTAGGAAAGGGGTAACGTAATGCCTCCTCGCAATCACCAGAATTGGACTAAAACGCCCAACGTAGAATATATCTCTTCAGAATGTTATAATAACAACGAAATCTTTCAACAAGAACAAGAACACATTTTTAGTAAAGTGTGGATACCAGTATTTCACAAAAGTGAAATGAAACATATTGGTGACTTCAGAACATCACAAATCGCTGGACAAAACATCATCACAATTAAATATGATGGTGGAGAGTACAGAACATTTTTAAATCCTAAAGTACTCAAAGTATCGGGTAATGACCTATCACTCTGCTATCATGCAGTTGGTTGGGGTGAACTGCCGTGTGAAGTTAAACATGGTGGTATGGTATGGACAACACTCAATACAAATCCAACACAGTCAGTAGATGAGTGGACTGCTGGTGCATTTGATTGCATTGCAGATGCTATTGACACAGAAGAAATGGAAGTCTTTCACTACCACAAGGCAGTGATTGACACTAACTACAAACTATGGCATGATACCAACAGTGAATTCTATCACGACTTTATGCACTATTTTAATCGTGTGTCTGGATTCAATGATGAATACTTTGCTCGTAAGAATATCCCATTTGATAATGGTCATGTCAACGTAAGTTCTTTTACTGTAAACTATGAAGAATATGATGGGTTTGAGGATAGAGGAGAACTTAGTTTCCCTAATCTACCACCCAATCAATGGTATATGGTAGACCTATTTCCTGGCTACAACTTTAATCTAAGAGGAAGTGCATATCGTTCAGATAGTGTCACACCACTTGGGCCAAACAAAGTATTGATTGAGTTTCGTGGTTATGGGCTGAAAAAGGATACACCAGAAGAAAGACAAACTCGTATCAAACACCACAATTCTATTTGGGGGCCATTTGGTCGTAACCTACATGAAGACTTGATTGGTGTAGCAGGACAAGGTACAACAATGCGTGAGGGTACAGAAGCAAGGAATATCCTACACGGTAGACATGAGAATGGAACTATCCACGATGAAGTGGGTATGAGACATTATTATGCTCAGTGGGGTAAACACTTAGGTGTAGACCCAATGTATCCATTAGCAGCATGAGGTTTTTAATTCTTATCGGTGTACTCTTTATAACGGATGCTCTTGCTGGCGCTAAAACAGTCGGCCCAACCAAAGGGTACACCAAAGAACAACAGATAAGAAGAGGCGAAATAGAAGAACCTAAGATGACCACTTGCAGACTCAAGAAAAGAGTTATTGCAAAGAATGGTCAACAAGTATGCGTGTATGAGGGTGGTAATAAAACCTTTGAAATGATGGTTGAACGCTGGTGTCCTAAACAATATTCTTGTGTGTATGCACCAAACAGTAAAGAGCCGAATATAGACTCTGTAGTAGATTCC
>Ga0209634_1002022_pt1 | contig 14421 bp, 12 predicted proteins | sample LinPmetageLP40_FD_184043 | JGI IMG/M metagenome (GOLD analysis project Ga0209634, IMG submission 184043) | Marine viral communities from the Pacific Ocean - LP-40 (SPAdes) (version 2) | ecosystem: Environmental > Aquatic > Marine > Oceanic | place: Pacific Ocean | collected 2010-08-26
AATTTACATCACCTGAATAAATCGACAATTCTGAGGGGAACTGTTCTACAAAACTAATAGAATTAGTAGTAAATAAAGATCTACTTGCGGGAGCTGTCATACCATACCCAAATAATCCTGGTCCTTGTAAACTACCTGTATATACATCACCTATATTGTTTCTAATATTATACCCCCCAAATACCCCATCTTCATATCCATTATTGTTTGCTGTATAATTATATATTCTTTGTAAAGATCCTCTATTAAATTTAACACTGTGTTTTAATTTTAAAGCGTTATCAATTGATTTATCTAGTAACTTAAAATTAATTATAGATCCTTCAGGTAAATCTTTATCTACAAATCTTTTAAACGCTTCTTCATCCGTGTTTTGTCTATCTATAAGCTCAACTGCGTCTGTATTAATATCTATTAATAATATTTTATCTATAGAAACATAACTATGACCTATTAATTTTACATAGGCTGCTTCTTCAGCCCCATCAACCCCACTATCACCTCCTATAATTGTAGTACCAAAATATAAAGCTACTACTTTATTTTCTATAACCGGATTTTTTCCATAAGTTACATCCCCTTGGGTAAAAGTATTTATGCTATTACCTGTAAGTTTTGAGCCTTCAAATCTTGGATTTTTCCAACCCTCAAGATCTAAAACTGAATCATTAAATTCTACACTATAATCATTAGCCATAACTAGTATTCTGTTTCTTTACCATTAGTTAATTTCCTGTAATAAATACTAGAAAGTCTTCCCTTTACTGCATTACCTAAAAGAGTTGATGATTTACGTGCTATGTATCCAGAAAATTGTCCTCTTCCTACTTCCCTTATAGTAAAGTAATCTATATACATTATTCCAGCTTCACCATTATAATTCATTAAAAAATAGGGGGAAAATTGTGTAACGTTTGAATGGAATTTACCGGGGTTTAAAATATCTGGAAATCTTCCAGATGAGACATTTACTCCATCTGCTCCCTGTCCTAACATATATCCTTTAAACACTGTAAAAGAGGTAGATGTAAGTGGATTATTAGATCTTAAAATGTTAAATTGTCCAGTGGTAACACTATTTCCTACTGCGTTTACGCTATTACCACCTGCATCAAATCCTTGTGCACCTGCATACACAAATCCCTCATTGTCTGCTTCTCCCTTTATTCTTACTTCAAATTCATATAATTTTTCAGGATTTAAAGGAATTTTAGCATCAAAAATTAACCCAGATGCATCATTACCCGAATCATCACCTATTTTTAAAACTTTACTTCCTGAAACATGTCCCTGGTCTGTAGGGAAAGTAGAATTTGCTGAGGTTAAAGTTTCACTACCATCAAAATATGAAGTTATACCTTCTAATGTTGATATGTCCGAAGAAAATGTTTCTTCAAATATTACAGTTCTAGTCCCCTCAGATAAAAGTGGTTTTATAGGTGCTTGAGCTATATTTTGTTGTTCATCTAGTACGTAATCATCTATATCAATAGTAATATTAGTTCCTGTTTCTAATCTTTTACCCGTAATACTGCTGGTTGTAGATGATAAATTATTTGTAGTAATAACAGAAGAGCCTGATAATGTAAATGCTCTTTCAGGATCAATTTGAAAATCTAACGTTTGATATGATCCCTCGGTCATTGTGGTGCCATAATCTATTACTGGTAATTCTCTTGCAAATTTGTTTCTTTCTAAATAATGTGGTTCAATTAATAAACCTGTCTTTAGATTAGCTTTCATAGGAACAAATTGTTCAACTAATTTAAAAAGTGTATGGTCAAAATATTGGATTGTTTTTATATAATCCCAATAATTATATCTTTTATTTACTCTTTTAAAGTAAATATCTTTTATTGTTTTTAAATCCCCATAATTTGAAGATGATTGAGCTGAGGGTAAAGGTGAACCAATATAATCGTCTAATCTAAAGGCACCTAATTGATAAACTATATCCTCGTTTATTTCAGTTGTTGGAGAAAAGAACACACCTAAATCTTCAAAATCTTGTGGTTGTCTATCTAGTGTTGATTCTTCTGATCTTACATTAATAGATAAAATATCATCATCTACGGTACCTGTATCAATTCTTACCTTTTCGCTTGTCATTGAAATACCAACAGTGTCAGGGGTTGGGTGGTAGTGATTTTCAACTACTTCTTCATATTGGGAAGCACTTGTATTTACTATGGCTCCTAAATAATCTACATCTATATTAGGGTGAAAACTTGAAGTATCTTGTTGGTCATTACTTCCTAGTGGTAATCTTAAAACTAAATTATCGTAAGAAGAAGAAATTGTATTACCTGCGTACATAAAAGGTTCTAGGGCATGTTTTTTAAGAGTAGCATCTGATAATATTTCACCAAAATAATATCTTAATTCTTGAATTGATCCCGAAAAACCAATATCTAATATATCTTGTTCACCCGCTATTAGAACTTCTGACGCACCACCTATATAAGAACCAGCCTCATAATAAGGATCTCCAAATGTTATAGCTCTATGGGATTCTGGTTGAGTATAAGTAGATGTGTATGAGGATATATTTCTATTAAAATTAGCTTGGTAAGCTCCAAATTCTATATTAGAAGTACTTCCTGATATACCTTCTGAACTTAAAAATATATTCCAAAAACTACCATTGTATAAAGGAAAATAGTTTGTAGAAGATAAAGTATCACCACTAGATCCTGTAGAGAAGTTTAATCTTCCATATTGAGTAGAATCATTTGAAGATGATATATCATTACCTGTATAGTTTTCTATACTTAATAAAATATGGCCCGCCGATCCTGATCCTTTTAAAGATAAAACATTATAATTATTACCTTCAGTCCTATTAGGTTTAATTCTTAATTCTATAGTCTTATTTGAAGCGGATAATGCATCTGTTAGAGAGGAAGACCAATTTGTAGTAATAAAAGGAGATGAGTCAGATGTTGTATTTCCTTTTAAAGCTAATCCTGATTTTTCATAAGTAAATGTTTTATAAAAGTCCGCTAAATCTATATCTTTTATAGGACCAGCGGGTGCAACAGTACTCCCACCATATTCCTTAACATTTAATATAGTAGAGGGAACACCATAACAACTCATTAGTGCTTTAAGACCACGTTCTGTTCCTTTAGTTTTTAAAAGATAAGGTGCATTATGATATAAACGTTTCCAGATTTCTTTTGTTATATCTTGTTTAGGAATTGAACCAATATTTGATGCTGTGACAAAAGTTTTAATCCCATCTTCAGCATTATAAAAAGCATTTGAATTGCCCCCTACTGTGTAGTCGCCTACTACAAAATCTCCTAATGTATTAGAGTTTATTCCTTGACCTAATATATATTCTATTAAATTTGAATTTTCAAACTGATCAAATGCTTCTATACCTAAACTTTTAAGTTGTAAATAAACTAAATCTTTAGATATACCTGTTTTATTATGTGCATCTTGCACATCTGTCATTGCTTTTATATATGTCCAAATGGTATCATAATGGTGTCCTATCATATGGACAAAAGTTTGATAAAAATCATTATCAGGATTATCTACAATATGTTTTGGTACTAAATTAATTAAAGCATATTCGTTTTGATTATCAAACAATGAGGCTGATAATAATTGACCACCATAATTAGGGAAAGAAAATCTTTCATCTCCTAACCAAGCCTTAACCTGAGATGATGTGTTATGATATAAAGTATAAGGTAGAGTTATAGTAGATTTTGGCCAAGAAAAATTACTGCCTGAATTATAATATAAAAATTGTTCATATCCATCAAAACCCTTAATAAGATTTTGTTTTTTAGTATTAACATCCTCCTTATTAGTTAATGTAAAAGTAGAAGATGTTGGGATTAAGTTTAACTGATTAATTTCTGAATCATATAATTCTATTAATTCTATTTTATATGCAAAGTTTTTTACCCTTTCTAAAGCACTACCAAAATGTACAAAATTTTCAAAGTGATATGGTTGGTCAATATCTTCATTTTCTTCAGAAACTGGTCTTATATAATCATAAACAATTTCGGGTATTTCTCTATTTTCAAGTTGGTTTAATAAATTTTGATAAGATGAAGTAAAGCTATAATTTAGTACTTCATCATAGTTTTTATAAGATGAAGGTACACTATTATTTAATCTAGTATCTATTTTAAAATTAGGACCTTGTAAGGGTGTGCTATTATCCTCTAATTCAGGTTCTCCCAAATCTATAGTTAAAGATAAGGGGTCTGATATTTCTTCGGCTATTGAGAATAAGTCTCTTGTAGAAATAGTAGAAGGTAAAGGTTCTAATAGTTTTATTAAAATTTCATGTTTAGAAGGATTAGTATTTAATAATATATTTATTCCTAGGGGATTAATATTTTTTCCTAAGTTTAAAACAAAATCTTTAAAATATAAAGATCCTTCTATTTCTGAAATAAACGATTTTAAAGATGTATCAAAAGTTTCATTATTAACATTATTAGCTACACCTCTAATTTCTCTTTTAGTAGGGGAAATTTCTGTTATTGTAAAGGGAGGTTCTGTGGATGTAAATATTTTTTTCCTCTGGATATTAAATATTAATTTATATTTTCCCGAAGTATACCCATAAGATCTTAAAACCTCTACGGGATCCATATTAATCTCAGAAGTTAAAGATTGAAGGTCAGTTGATCCTGGTGGAAAAGAATATTGTGTAAAATTTTGTTCAGAAAATAATAATTGGTTATTTGTATTATATATGTGTAATTCTATATAATCTTCGGGTCTACCAAATTTCCTTGATATATCTCTTGATGCAACTTGATCATTTAAGACCAATTTTTTTTCTGTTGATATGTTGGTTATTTCTGCCATTATCTTATTGAACTATTTTGTGATGGTGATGCTTGTTGTATATTACTAGTATTTACGGGGGCATTTCTAATAAGATCTTGTCCTTCAGCACTTGCAAGATTTATTTGTCCTATATTTCTTGCTACTTCTTTATCTTCAATTATAGCCTTTAATTCTGCTAATTGGCCTGCATTTACTCTTACGTTTTGTAAGGATGTCCTAGCTTCTATAAAGTTAGTTACATTTATTGGTACTATTTCTTCAAAGTCACTTAAATCAGATAAAGATCTAATTGTTCTTCCATATCCTATTTCTCGAGGTGTACTTGCATCTACTTCTATATATGGTGGGGGAGTAGCTTCAGGGTCTAATCCCTGAGCTCTAGCCATAGTATTAAATAATTCTGTACCTCCTGATAAAGGTCTTGCTTTTCCTTCTTGCATAAAATAAATAGTACCATTAGATATTCTTAAAAAAGTACCATTTCTAAAAAAAGGATGTTCTTTAACATCATTAACACTAACTAATTCTTCTTCTAAATCTATAATTCGTTCTAATAAAGCATCGATTTCAGCATCTTTTGGATCTATAAAATTTCTTACAAAATCTGTACTTTGTACTATTAATGTAGTATGTGATTTTTCTCCTTCTTTGGGTATGTCGTAAAATAATTCATTATATAAACGAAATAATTTATCAACATTAATAGGTTCTTTTGATTTTAATAATTCAGAAAAAGAACGATCGATTACATCACTAGCTGATTTAGCTCCATAAACTTTTTTTTCTATTTTTACATTTTCTTGAGCCATTATCTAACTACTTTAAAGTGATATTTGTTATCATATATAGTTGTTCCTTCATTATTTGTATGTTTAAATAGAACTCTATAGTATCTTTCAGGTTGTAAACCAGTCATAAAAATTTTAAAGTACATTCCTTCGCTATCAGCACTTAGTTTTGTAAAATTATTATCAAAAGGAATAACTTCTTCTTCTGTATGTGCGTCTCTTATACTATAGAATGATGATGTTGTAAAATATCCAGGATTTAAATAATTCGAAGACGACGTAAATTGTCTAACTGGGTATTTTTCTCTTACATGTATCCTAAAAGTAGCTTCATCGTTTTTATTATATTTTTCTTTATTTCTATAAAGTGAAACATTTAATTCTCCATTTTGTTTTGCAGATGATTGTAATCCATGAACACTATCATCCCATTTAAAAGCTAATTTTGGTGGGTAAATAGTATGTGTATCAACTGAAAAATATTTCATTTCCCCAAAACTGCTTGAAGTATTTTGTTCAACAGAATCTGGTTGTTTTATTAAAAAACCATTATTGGCAATACCCTCTGGATAGGCACTACTTGCAAATAAACTTGCTGAGTATTTTTGTACTATTGTAGTTACATCTATATTTGTGTCTAAATTATCCCCGCGCAAAAATTGTTGAGATCCTTGGAAATTACTACCAGTATACCATACACCACCACCCTCGGCGATTCCAACAGCATTTATTGAACCCGTAGTTCCTTGTGCAAAACTACCTGTAGTCCAAAATGTTTTAGTTGTATCATTATCTCTAAAAATCCAAGAACACCCATTTGAACCTGTTGGTAAATTTGAATATCTACCTGTTCCTTCATCCCATGATCGGGAGACCGCAAATACTTCTAAATCTAAATTACTTGCTAAATTTTTATGTTCTGAAGATAATAATTGTAATGCTACTGATGATATTCCATTATTAAAAATAGATGAGCCTATTTTATCGGATATAGTTGATTTTATTTCAGAACTTTTAAATTGAATTAAAACTCTTGAAGGGTAATATCTTTGATCTGAACTTCCTTTTTCTGAAACAATTTCAAGGATTTCGTCCCCACCAGTATTCATTTGGGTTCTGTCTGGGTGACTATATATCGTGGAATCTTTTTCGGGAAATATAAAATAATATGCCATATTAGTATGTTGTTACTCGTCCTTTAATGTCTGTGTTAGGGTATTTTAATTCAAAAATGCTTGGGTCTAGTGAAGGGTATATTACTCTATTTTTTGTTGCTTGAGTAAAATCATATTTGTATTGTGAATACCCTGATTCTACACCACTTTTATTAATAAGTTCTACTTTTTCTATTGTTTGTACTCCTTTAACAGCCCCTATTAAATTTTCTATTTCTGAAATTATAATAGGTTGATTTATTTGCCATCTATCTATATTAAAATAATCTTGTATTTCTGAAATACATTCTAATACAACTTCTCCATTATTATAATTTTTAAAAGATGTTATTTCAAAATCTAGAGAAAAATTAATAGGAAACGCATCTTTAATATTAATAGAATCTGTTAGCATTCTATATTGCTCCAAATAGGTGGATAAATTTGTTTTAGTAGCTGTGTTTAAAGTTGTTAAATTTTTATTCGAATCATACCCTAAAGTATATAAATTTAAAGCTAAAGGATTGGGAATACGATTTGGTTCGGTTATTAGGGGTGATATTTGATCATCTTGTGTTATATAAGTTTTAGCTACTCTACCCAACTGAGAAGGCATGGATAGTGTTCTTATAATATAATCATCTTTAGTTACTGTTCTTTGTTGGGATGAGAAATTAGCCATTGTATTCATTCTAATTTCCTCAATTGAATCACCAGCGCCCCCACCTTTAGCTGCTTCTGGGTTAGTAGATGAAATTGAACTTTTTACAAAATTCAACATACCCCCATTTAAATTTGGTTTATTAGAAGTAGTTATAGTTCCTATTTTTGTAATAGTATTTGAATTAACATTTGCACTTAAACCCCCACCTATAACATAGGTTACTGTAAGTGTTGTATTTGCGGGTACTTGCCCATATGCTTTTGTATATAAGAAATTTGAGGGATCATATCCTACATCTAATTTTGATCTTCCATCTTTAATTCCTAAACCAATATTATCTGGATTTGGAATAATTTCTTCATCCGCTTTATCACTTGTACCAGACCCAAATTGTATTTCAAGTTGATTATTTGTTTTAAATCTAGATACAAATCTACGTGATGACCTAGTTAATTTTAAAAGATAAGGTGTTTGTTGGTTAAATCCATATAAATCAGGATCATTAGCAGCTGTATTTTCTATTTCTTCAAAAACTGTATCTTGGGCTAAATATGGTACTTCAATATAATTGTTTCCATCTGAGTCTACTACTGACTCTATAGATATAATATTAGTATCAAATAATGTTAGTGTTTTAAATTTTTCTGCTGCTCCTATAGAAAAAGTAGTTGTTTTAGTTTCTCCAGAAATAGCTTTAACTTTTTTCTTCAAAAGATAATATTCAGGGTTATTTGAATCATCAAACTGATATACGCTTATAGTTGTGGGGTCAAATGAAGATGAAAAACCGAAACTAACTTTTTTATCTATATAAAATTTTGGTCCCTCAGTTGATTCAAAAATTGAATTGTTTTCAATATCTAACGTAAAATTAAAATCTGGTTGATAGTCTCCACTAGCCCCCGTTGATGGTACTAATTGAAATAAATCTAAATCTACAGATGCAGCTGTTGTTACTTTAGGTCTATAACCCATAGCATAGGCCATATTATACAGATTTTCTTTTTCTTGGGCTAGTGATAAAAATGATTCTCTTAATTGTGTGTCTGTATAGAATGATAAAACATCACCTACATAAGACGCCATTTCCACAAACATCATACCAGGATTTCCTTCACTAAAGTCATTAAAATTATTTGGGAAGTATACTTCTGCAAATTCAATTAATTGTTCTTTAAAAGAATTGTAATCCTTATTTAGATATTTTACGTCTTTATCTTGTGTTTTATTTGATACTTTATTATAAGCCATTAGTTAAAATTTAATTGTATAGCATCGTTAGTTCCATCTAAATTAAATCTATACGTTATTGTTATAAACAACTTATGTTCGTCGTTTTCAAATTGTACCTCAGTATCTATTAAAGATATTTCGGGGATAAAAAATTGTATTTGTTGATTTATCCTTTCATTTAATTCATCTGTGTTTATATCTTGTTCAAAAAGCATATTTTTTAAACCTACTCCAAAATTTGGTTGGTTTACTCTTTCCCCAGATTCAGTTAATAATAAATTAATTAGATTACTTTTTACTTGTTCTTTTACTGTTTGTGTTCCCTTAAAAAGATTAACATCATCCAAAGGAAAAGCTACCCCTATCCTAGCATTGCTATTACGATCTAATGGGTTTATTCTACGTGCTCCTTGGATTATTGGCATATCTTATAGTCCTTTTTTCTTATTAATTGCTTTCATTAAGCCACTATAATCTCTTGTTACAGCATTAGCTACTTCAGTAGGCATACCTGCTGTATCCATTGGTAAAGGAGCTCCTGTTGAAAATGGTTGTGATAAACTTACAGGTGCTTGGGCTGTTTGGGTATTTGTGTTTCCTGCCGCTGTTTCATTTAATAAATCATTTAAAGTACTATCCCCCACAAAATTATGTTTTTGTTTTATAGGTTTTTTACCCATTATCTTTTCTTTTAAAGAAGTTTTCATTAAAACTGAATCCGGAACTTCAACTATTCTTTCAGTATGTTCTACTATAGTTGGTTTAAGTTCATCACGTAAGTCTTCCCTAAGTGTTTTAATTTCTCTGCGTAACGCATAATCGATTTCTTCTCTAACTATTTTTCTAATTAGATTTTCAAAAGTTTTTGCTTTCATTGTTAATTGTGTTTGTTAATAAATATAAATTTTTTAAACTTTATAGCGTCTATATCCAATCATCTGGAAATTAGCGTTAAATATTTTTTCTATTACTTCATTTTTACCTTGAAATTGTAATTCATTTATAATTCCCGTAAATAATCCACCTAAGTTATCTATAGTATTTTGGTTAAGGGTACCATCAGGATTTATCAAATCTGATTGAATTAATGTGTCTTGATTTATATTTCCTTCAGAGTCTATTGATTCGTCTCCCCCTATATTACACTTTTGTAAATATTGAAGATATAATAATTCTAATAATGTAATTAGAAAATCCATAAAAGCTGCTAAACCCATCAAGGCTGCTATAGCTGCGGGTAGTGTTAATAGTATTATTAGTACTTTTTTACTATATTTCCCTACAGACTTTCCTAAAGATTTAATACCCGCACCAAAAAATTTTATTTTTACCCTAGCTTTATCTATTAAATCTAATAATTTAGGGATTGGTGCACCAGGTATAGCTAATGCAACGCCTAATGCTACTATTAATACCTTAGCTATTACTATTAATGTTTTTAATAATGCAAGTAATGACTCTATTTTAGGGATTATTACATTTATTATTTTATCTAATTTACCTTTTATAGACTCTAATTTATTTTTACTTTGATTAACTTTATTTTTTAATCCGTTAACTTTATTTTTTAATTTATTATAATTAGCTGTTAATTTTTTTTCAGTTTGGGGGCTACAAACATTAGATATAAATTGTTGTTTTATAGATTCTTCAGAGGGTAATTGTTCTTTTACTTTTCCTACTTCTTTATTTGCTTCTTCTCTTATTTGATTTTTAGCTTCAAATATTTTTTTATCTATACTATTTTCAAGTAATGATTGTATTAAGGATATGGCCATTTTACACTGATTTACTTATTTTACTTTTAATATTTTCTATTTGATTTTTTAACTGTACTATTTCAGCTCTTCTTGTACCTAATAACCCATCATTTGCGGGGTTAGGAGCTGTTGGAGTACCTGGGGCACCAGTAATAAATGATACTTTATAAATTACATCATCTATTAATCCATCTATTACATCTAACATATCAATTAAAAATTCACCCGTTGTATCACCTAATAATAATGGTTCTGTTGGTAGATTCCCATCAAATTTTAAACCTAAATATATATTAGGTGCATTTACTACAAATTTACTTTCATCATTTTCACTAGTATCAAAATGGATACTTCCATTTGTACTAAAACCTATAGCTTTATCTGAAAATAAAAGAATAGAATCATCTTTAGCATTAAATAATAATCTATCAGAATTTATTATTACTTGCTTACCTTGATATATTTCGGGTGATTCGGGTGTATATGCCATTTTATGCTAGTTTTGCTTCTGTTATACCATCTTGGTATTTGTTATTACTTCCTCGTCTTGTTCCCCCATAGACATTATGGATTTCTTCTGAATTAGAAGCTAAAGTTGTTCTATTTGTATTTCCTGTTGTTTGGTAAGATATATGAATCCATGATCCGTAGTACGCAGATGCTTCAGGAAATTCCCATATTAATTGTCTCCAAGAAGGTAAATTATTATAACACCAATTAAATACATCTTTTGTAGAAACACCAGGTACTTGAAAATCTAGGGCATATCCAAAAACATGTTCCGAGGTTGAAGAACCCCCTAATTGTTCATTTAATTTAATACATCTATATCCTGATTTTATAATCATATTAGGATATTGATCAAATATCTTATCTCCTACATTTAACATTAATTGATTTAAATTTTCAATAATTTGATCTCTTGAAGGAGATTTATCAATACCAGGAGCATTATTTATATTAAATTTTTCAGCAGTGTTTGACTTTAAAAATTGTTTTAATATAAAACCTCTCTCTCCTATAGCTATTAATGAATCTATTTCCCCAGTGTCTTCAGTTGACTGAATATTTAAAGTAATATTCCTATTATTAATATTTATTTCATTAATGTCTGTTTCTTCTTCAATTTCATAATACCCAACTTCATTTACATCCTGTGCAAGAGTATCAAAAGGGGATAATTCATCTGTTTCTTCCTGTGGTGGTTGTACTACAGTTGGGGGTGAAGTAACAGGTTCGTCTTGGATTTCTTCTACTGGTGGTAGTGGTTGATCAACTGGTTGTTCGGGTTCTGTTATTTCATTTAATTGTGGATCCAATAATTTTTGTTCTACGGTTTTAGGTTTTACTAAATTAGCCCCGAAAGATTTTTGATTTAAAGAAGCTGGGGTAAAACCCGTTATTTGTTGATTAGATGTTAAATAAATACTTGATGCATCACCATCTATATTTTCTATTGTATGTACCCATCCTTTTTCATCTAAATCTTCTGATTGCCCATTTCTAATAATAGTAATAGGATCTCCTGTTTCTCCTGTTTGGCTCCATCTATTTTTATTTTCATCAGGAATTTTATCACTTAAATTAGTAGAACCAAAACGAATTGAATTACCAAATCTTCCTTCAATAATCATATCACCTTCGTAAGGTAATAGTGGTTTTATATTTAATTTTTCGTTAAAATATTTTCCTAAAGATATATCTGTTCCACCATCATCTACTTTTCTTACTACTCCATTTTCTGTTTGTTGGTAATCATTAGATATATCACTATTATTTAATCCTTTTAAAGAAGGTAATGCATTGTGGTGTGGATGGTTCCAAATATTAACCTGGGGTAAGTAATAAGTTGATAAAAAATTACCACTATAAATATTTTTATCCTTAGTAGATAAAATTAAAACTATTTCATTAACTAAAGGGTAATATTTTAAATGGGTAAATAAAGGTTTAGCTATATTAGCTGTTTCTGGGTTTTCTAAAGGAGTGTTATCATCTAGTTTTGTATAAAAAATAGTTCCTATAGAATCATAACCACCTAGTAATACTGCTTGGGGGTGATTTAAATCCAAAATAATATCAAGTACCCTAACAGCTGTTAATTTTCTGTCATTTGATATTGATATTTTTTGATTGCTTTTATTTGACTTAACTATTGCCATTTTTGTCTGGGGCTTCTATTTGTTTAGGTTCTGATTCAACAGTTTTAGCTATTTCTTCAGTTAATTCTTGAAGTTGAGCCATTTCTTCTTCTGTTAATAATCCACCATCCCCTCCTGAAGCAGATACTGTGGATAAACGTTGTATAATAGCTGCCATCTTAATTAGCTGATCGTCATTTTTAACACTTATTTCCATATATTCTTTAATTAGGGGTACTACAACTGTAGCGTCGCCTAAAGATTGGACTAAAGGGCGTAATTCAGCAATCAAAGAAGCAAGTTGTTTGGCTTTTTTTGTTTGATTACTATGAATTTCTTTTAACAAATCTGAGAAAGAAGTATCGTCAAATATTATTTGATTTAATGGATCCATATATTTTGTTATAAATATGGAAAAAACTAAACTCTTACATAGCCTGTTTCAGCATATTCATTATAAAGTCTTTTATATAATTTTTTAAGAATTTTTGTTACTTTAGTAATAACTGGAGTATCAGCACCTGTCATTTCTCTAATATAGATATAAAGGGCTTTTTTATTAAATATTTCTAAATTTTCTCTTCGTTTAAATAATATATTTACCGCATCACATACTTTTCTATCATTATCTTTTTTAAATAAAGTAAACATATGTTTATCTACATATTCTGTATAATAATCTATAAATTCTTTTATATCTTGTTTACGCCCATCTCTACCTAACTGACGTAATACCCCATCATCTTCATCTGCTGATATTACAGCTACTGTTGCTTTTTTCTTTTTATAGTTATTATTATTATATAAAATAAGATAATTTTTACCTACAATTGAAAAATACGAAAATGCTTTAGATCCTTTTTCTGGTTTAAAATAATCTAATTTTTCTAAGAAAAAACAACAAACTTCATGTTTTAAATCTTCTAATGATTCTACTTCTGTGTAGTAGAATTTAAACGTGTGAATTAAATTTTCAGCTAATTTATAAAAAGCATATGCTATACGAGTTTTATATATTTCGTCTCTTTCATTTTGGTTTGAAGAAACTAAATATTCTTTTATAGCTAAATCTACATCTGATGTAAAATATTGTTTTTTAGAGGGTTTTCTACCCCTTTTCTTTTTTACAATTGGTTCGGGAGTAAGAGAACCGGTGGTAGCCGGTTCTTGTTTTTTTTCGTCTGACATTTAAGGATTTTATTTTAATGTAAACTCATTTAAAGCTTCTTGTATTTTTTGAACTTCTTTAAAAAAGAAACCAATTTCATCATCTGCTATAAATGAACCTTTTTGATCTAATTGTTGTAATCTTATATCACAAGCTGTAATAGCTTCACTTTGTTTAGCAATAAAATCTTCTAATTTTTCATTTTTATTTATTAAATTTTTAATAATAAATAAAGAAGTCATTACTACTACTGTTAATATTATACTAAGTATTATCATTGCTATTCTTTAAAAAATGAATCTATAACATCTAATGTTGCGGATGCTAATTTGGGGTTATTTTCTGTATTTATTTTTTTAGCTACTCTTAATGCTTTATCACCTTTAGTAGCATTTGCTGGTTTAGATGAAGATTTAGGATTTGCTGAATTATCCCACAACTCAAATTCAATTTGAGCAGCCATATGATCTGCTTGATGCATTAATAGTGGTAAATGTGTTCTTAATCTAGTTTCTTTTTGACCAGACATAAAGTAAAACTTATTTGACTCATCATATAAACCATCATGAATTTTAATTGTAATAAATTCATTTTGAGTAACTTTACAACCAATTTCCTGTAAGATAAATAATGAACGTTCAGGTACTTTCATAGCTGGAATAGCTGTATTGAATTTATACATCTGT
>Ga0209634_1002024_pt1 | contig 14405 bp, 18 predicted proteins | sample LinPmetageLP40_FD_184043 | JGI IMG/M metagenome (GOLD analysis project Ga0209634, IMG submission 184043) | Marine viral communities from the Pacific Ocean - LP-40 (SPAdes) (version 2) | ecosystem: Environmental > Aquatic > Marine > Oceanic | place: Pacific Ocean | collected 2010-08-26
TGTTGTGTTATTTTTTATGGGTACAAGATCAATTACTGAGCTTTTATCTGCACCTTTGTCTTGTGAATCTTTTACGTCTTTTGCCGCCTTTCTAAGAACTTTGCGCCATCTTGGGGTATATTGAGTCATCTGCTCATTGCCGTCTTTATCTAAATTTGGCTTCCCTTCTTCATCTTCTGAACGACCAGGTTTCATCATTTCCCAGGAACTATTAAAAAATGTACCTTTACCTATTTTCCCATCATTTGTTTTATTTTTTACATGATTAACTTTAAAATTCTTAGTTTTAAGATCCCATTTATAAATAAGTTTATTTCCTGGAACCAATTCACCTTTGTACATATACTTATTATTTGGATTCTCTCCATCACTGACATACCCATCAGGTATATCCTTCCATAGTAATTCATAGTTAAGATTTTCCCGTATTTGGGATTCTATGCGTGATTTAGATATATCTGGAATTAGTTCATTAATTCGCATTGTCTTCTCGTTGGGATTCTTTTATAACCTTAGTAATACCCCTGGAGAATTTTTTGCCATCTCGACCCTTAATGCTGTTGACTAGTCTATTTGTTAAATCTTTTGCTGTTGCAGGGTCGTAATAACGATCAATCTGCTCTAATAAACTAATAGCACTGGCAATAACATGTTCGCCTCTATTAGAAACGACATGATTTCTATCGCGATCGACTGAAATCTGATTTAGTTCTTCTAATATACTGCGAGTCTTCTTCACATCATCTCCAAAAAATATGTATAATGCTATTTATCATTTATATGTCGTTCTTCTTTAAGAACTCTCGCATGTTCATTGCTTGTGAAACTGTATCTTGTGCTGTTGGTTGTTCTGCTTTAATACTATTGCCTCTTTTCAGTTGTTCTACAAGATTACCTGTTGTAACTGTCATTGCATCTTCATCGCCTTCTTCTAAATCTACTATCCTTAATGTATCAGGATCGAACTTTAAGTCTACTTTTGTGCCTACACCACTACTAGAACGTGTTTTCATAAACTGTATTTGATATCTACCTTTTTCTCGCATAGCATTACTTGTAAATATACCTACAACATTATCTGCTGTTTGTATTTTACTAATACCACCTGCAATATGATGATGATCAAACTCTATTTCTTCTACTGCCCCTCTGTTTAACTGGGAGGCTGTTACAAATAGTAAGTCTTTCTCCATTGCTAAGTTACGCAATTCTTCAGATACATATTTGTCTTTAATAAACAAATCACTACCACTTACTTTTGCACTAATAGGCATCATAAGATCTAAGTAATCAACAAGTAAACAATCAACTTTCTCACCACATGATATTTCATATTCACGTAAAAATACTTTTATATCGTTTACATTTACGCCATTAGGCATTTGCTTAACTCTTAATCTACCTGCACCTTTGGCCTTCATACGAACTTTTAAGTCAACATCATCCATATTCTTCATTACTTCTTTTGTGCCATATCCAGATACCATGCTATCTAATCTCATACTGATAAGTTGTTCACTGAGCTCTAAACTAATGTAAACAGTATTCATACCTGCTAGTGCCCAATTAACTGCAAAGTTTTGTAAAAATAAACTTTTGCCTGCACCTGAACCACCTGCAAAAATAGTCATCTCGCCTCTGTTCAATCCACCATATAGTTTATGATCTATGCCTTTCCATCCTGTGCTAATTGCACCGGACTGATCTTTAATCCATTGCAATCGCTCTTTAGGATTTTCAAAGTAATCTAATCCCAAATCTTTTACAAGTCCTACTTGTACTGCTTCTTTAATTTTATTTTCCACAGTACCATAGTCTTGATTCTCTAATAAGTCTGTGCTTTCAATAATTGCTTTCTCTAATGCTTTGTGTCTACAAAATGTTTCAAACTCTTTTAAAAACCATTCATGATGATCTGATGTTACATTTGGAATAACTTCTATTTGCACACCACTTGCGGCACTTACTTGCTCTGGGGTAGGAATACTATTAAAGTCTTTAGAATGACTTTGAAATAATTCTACTGCTTTTCTATACTTTATATTAAAATAATCAGCATCAACTATATTTGCACACCTGCTAAACAGATCAGGATCGCTTATTAAAAACTTTAAAAATAGTTCTTGCGTTTCTTCGTTGTAGTTTGTTAAATCACTCATATTTTTTCTTTATCTCACTTATTATATATCTTGCAAATTGGTTATGACCATCGTTATTTGGGTGACCATCTACGTGTGTATTTTCTAAATCAACTATGTGACTCATTGGTTTTAATATGTTATTGTTAGGTTGTGTTAATTCCGTTGGTAGACACTTGTTACTCATTGCTGTTATTAAATATTTTATATTGTTTACTTCAAAATATTGTAACATTGTGTTTATCATATAAAATGTTTCTGTTTTTACCTGTTCTTCTGTTCTAGTAAGTAAATTATATTTTCTAAACCCTTCCCATTGGGCCTTAATTAATTTTTGATCTATGTTTTTTCGTTTATAACTTTCATCATCAAAATGTAAATAGTCTCCTTGTTGTCCTAACCATAAATCATTTATACTATTATAAAATTCGTCCCTATAAGGATCTGTTAGTTGTAAAATTACTATGTCTACATCATTATTTTCTAAATACTTTTTAGTTCTTCTAAAAATTCTTTTGTTACTTCCTGCTATCCAACTTTCATTAACTACATCATATGGTAATAGATCAGGCCATGCAAATTTATTATCAGCACTATTACCATAACTAAAACTACAACCATTTACATATACTTTCATTTAATGAGCATGTCCTGTATGTATGCCAAACATATAACCTATTAATATAGACAGTGGTATAATAACTATTAAGTCCATAAACCAATGTAAGGCTACTGCCAGAGAAACTATTTCCTTCCAATGCAGTTTACATACATCTGCCCAATGTTTTATTCTTGTAATCACAACATCTTAGCCTTTACTTTTATTTTAAGTTCGTTACCTGTTGCATGTTTAATAATACTGCTAACAGTTGCTAGTCTACCATAACGTTGTACTGCGTCTGCGGCGTCTTTACAATCAACGTGCCAAGGCGGGAAACTTACTTCCCACCCTAGTTCAGCGGCCTGCATAATTAAATCTACTCCTGCTTCGTCTCTATCAGGACATACAATTATTCTTTTACCTAACTTCTCAATTAAATGTGCCTGTTCAGGACCAACACTATTACCTTGTATAGCAATGCCATCTATTAATATTGCATCAAATACACCTTCTGTAATAATTACTATTTCCCTCTTACTGTCTGCGAACCTGTCTACGTTAAAAACATAACCAGGTTGCATCTTATGTAAGTATTTGGGTGTTTGTTTGTTAGGAGGGCTTATATGCCTTCCTGTCCACCCTACAAGCTCATTGTTGTAAGTAAAAGGGACTACTAATCTTTGCTTGTATAAACTATCGTTTATGTGTAGCAATGGATATAGACCAAATAGTCCTCTTTGTTTCGCATACTGCTTAACAGGATGATTGTCTGGCAAGTCATCAACTACTGTTGCAGTATCTGGTAATTTTTCTGTTTTAAATTTTGCTAGACTATATACATAATCTGATGCTTCTTGTGTTTCTAAATCTTCTGCATACTTTAAAAGTTCAACTGTTACTTTGTGTATTTCTTGTTGGTCTGCGCCTAATGTTAATGCTAGATCTTTATATTTTTTACCTAATGCAGGACCAGGTTCCCAACCTGTTGAGAAACCGCAGTTAAAACAATTAAAGGATATTTTTCCACCTGTACATATTAAACCACCACGTTTTCTTTTATCAGTACACATAGGACAATCCATAGTGTTCCAGCCACTGGGTGTTCTACTTGACCTAATAGGCAAGTTATCCAAAAGGAGGCGGTGCACCTTTTCAACTAAGAAGTCTATATCCATGCATTAATTATACATGATATATACTGAAAAGTCAACTAGTTTCTAATTAGTACTTTGCTGATAGTTCCTGCTGTAGGCACATGTTTAATTCTAAGCCAATTTGCATTTACTTGGAATGTTCTATGTGTTAATATTGAGGAAGCCGTTAAAGAAACATTGCTAATGTTAAACCAATCTGTACTTGCATCATCACTATTAGGAGCATTTTCTAAACAACTACCTTGTATGGTTATTTCTCCTGAGTAGGATGAAGGATAGATTGCTAAACTATGTAAAGAGTGATTAAAATTCCTATCTGCGTTTCCGTACATTGCACTTGATACATATACGTTACTGCCTGATTGTACAAAAGAACTAATAGTTTGTGTAGCAACTGGTTCTTCACTTACTTGATCTGAAATCTCAATTTGAAATTTAAGTCCACTATTTTGATTTGTAAATACAGGAGCATCTGTGCCGTCTGCCTTAAGCATAGTAATATAAATTGTATATAAACCAGCATCTAGATTAGCAAGGTCACCATCGTTTAAAACTAATTTAACTTGACCTACTTTGGTTGTCTGCTCTAATAGTTTAGATAGAACTCTTCTTTTAGTAGTTGGGTTTATTAAATTACCGCTGAATGTATCTCCGAATACATTTTGTTTTTTTCTATCTCTATTAGTGATATTAAAAACAAGTTCGTTAGTAATTCCTTTGTGTGCTATTAATTTTCTGTTATTCATAGGTCTATTATCCACATATACGCCGTTAGAATCTATAACTAAATCTATATAATCTTCGTACAAATATAATTTGTGATTGCCTTGGCTCATAATTTTTACTCTTTCTATTGTACTATTTATCAATACCTAACATAAATAACATTGTGGAGAAAAAAGATCTAATAGATTCAACAAAAGAAAAATATCCGTTTCTAACAGGCATATTATATGGCGGTGTAGAGTACGTTGGTATAGTAGTCAACCATGATAATAGTATACTAACATTTTATGATATTGAGAAAATACCAACCATAGGTAATAGAAAAACGTTTTTAGAAATGGGAGATACTTGGTGGTGGGAGTCTAACAGAATGCTACCAATAGATGTATTTTTAAATATAGAAATGAGAATGTTTCAACCTTGTTTAAAAACATTTATAATGAAGGATGTTGAGATATTATTTGGTCCAGTAACAACTTTACAAAATTTATTAAAGAAACGTATTAAAAGACGTGGAATTCAACTAGTCAAAAAGACAGACTAATTACTCACAAATATTATTTAGTTGCACTATAATTGCTAATGCATAACCATAACTATGACTCTTCTTAAAGAAGTATGAACCGTCATCTGGCTTTACCCAAACATTTGCTTCTATCTCCTTCCAACTCTTTCCCACCAAGTGTCTTTTGCCTGGTCTTATAATAGCAAGTATCATTGCAAGTTGATCTAGACTAGTAGGAAGATGTTGCTTAACAATACCATAATGATTTGCAATGTGAAATAATTGTTGTACTACTTCTTTATGTTGGAATAACTCCCACATAGGTTCTGTATCTACTAATTTGTTTAAATGTGTTTCATCTATTATGTCATTGTAAACACTCGCATTTAAAAAGTCTACTTTAAACCAACCTTCTTGTTCTGCTTGTTTGTGATCTATTGTACTGTAGCCTTCTAAAGGAAACTTAGGAATATTCTGGAAATACACACCAGTATTGTGTTTTGTAAACTTACTGTCTTTTTCTATACTTGCAGGCGTATGATCAATTAACTTTAAAAAGTCATCTCTATTTGCCATATCTATATCTACATCAAAGTCTATTTTCATAAACCTGCAACCTCACAAGATTGTTTTACTTCTGCTACTTCTTCTTTATTACCAGCAAATTGTTTCATCCAAAATGTTGCATCAATTATATCAGCAATCATTTTTACCTGCTCATCATTAAATCTTATTAATAACTCGTCTCCTGTTTGGCACAAATATATAACCCATGGACTAATTTTTGCACTTCTAATATCATGTACTGCTCTTGCCGGCGATACTTCTTTAAAATAATCTTGCCAAGAGTTACCTGTTTCTTTACTCCAGTTTGACAAGTATATAATTGTTCTTTCTAATGCTTTCATACCAGGTTCTTTTTTAACATAAACTAGCATATACTCATCATACATCTTATCCTTGCTCCAGTCTGCTAACTTCTTACCATTTTTGATAAGCCATTCAGCAAATTGCTCCGGATTTAAATACTCATTGGTTACGCAACTTCTACCAAATTTAACAAATCCTTCATAGTACTGACTTTTTACAAAGTCCTCATAGGATTTAGATTTTGTTGCTGTAGTATTTAATTCATAAAACATTTGAAAAACTCTATATCCTAATCTTGTATGCGTCAGTTCTTTATCTGCCATACGTCTTTTCTTCACACACATGTGAGCACTTAGGGTTCTTTCACTCCTAAATGTTTTTTCGCACCATTTACATGTAAAACTATTTTCCAAAGATATCCTTGATTGTTTTGTCATCGTAGCCATGATTTTCTGCTAACTCTTTTAATTCGTCTTTTGTATTTAATTCTATAAAATTGTTTATATCCTCATGTTTCATATGTGGAAATAAATCATACACAAAATCAAATACTTTGCTCTTTTTCTTTCTTGCATTAGGCGGTTTTAAGTATGGATGAAATTGTATTTTACCTACACCACATGCACTTAGTAGCAACCATTGTAGTTCAGGATGTTTACTAACTTCCATAAATTGATAGTTTACTAATTCATTTGTCATAAAGATATAGTTTGCGGCATCTCTTCCTTGCACACTACTGCAATATCTCATCATCATCCAGGCACTAAATGCCTTCTTTTGTTCATCATTAAGACGATTATAAAAGCCTCTATCTTTTTTATCAATAGCCGCCATTATATCTTTTAATGGTATTTGTGGCTTCTTAGCCATTACTCACCTTCAAATTCTATTAAGGTCTCAACATTAAAACCTGCTTTCTTTATTATAGCACTTCCACCTAAATCGGGCAAGTTAATTGTTGCTAATACTAAAATATTTTCTTTAGGGATTTTCCAACATTGTGATATTAAACTTGCTAATGCTTTTGCTGTACCACCTGTAGCAATTAAATCATCTATTATAACAACATTATCGTTTTTATTTAAATTTGAATTTTGCTGTATATGTAATGTTGCTTCTCCATACTCTAACTTATAGTTTCGTTGATATGTTTTATTAGGTAACTTACCAGGCTTTCTTGCTAGTATTAACGGTAATTCCATATCTCTTGCTATAGGAGAACCAAATATAAACCCTCTGCTTTCTATCACAACAATTTTAGTAGCATTAAATTGCATACATGCTTTAGTAAGGTCAATACATGCTTTGTTGAACGCCTGTGGCGTTTCTAACATGCTTGTAATGTCTCTAAACTGTATACCTTCCTTTGGGAAGTTAGGTACTGTTCTTATTGTTTCTTTTAAATCCATATTTTTCCTTGACTCCTCAAGTTCTTTTAATTGCGGATACCTTGTGTAAGCAGGGTGGCTATACTTTGAATCCATTAGAATATGTCTACTACTTCCCAAGGCATATCTTCTTTACCAAAGTGCCCATAGTTAGTTGTTGTAGTTAAGTCCAAATCAAACAGATTAAATCTATCTATAATACCTTTTGGAGTAAGATCTATATTATCCATAAAGTAGTCAGCAAACTCTTTTCTTACTTCTCCATCTGCATATACATAAAGACTTGTTGGTTCTTTTACACCTATAGCATAACTTAATTGTACTGTGGCATTTTTAGCCTTACCACTTGCGACTATATTTTTTGCTAAGTATCTTGCCATGTAAGCCGCACTTCTATCTACTTTAGTACAATCCTTGCCACTAAAGGCTCCGCCGCCATGTGGAGCATATCCACCATAAGTATCTACAATAATTTTTCTTCCTGTAAGTCCTGAATCACCATCTGGTCCACCTATTACAAATCTACCTGTTGGATTTATTAACCATTCAGTATGTAACAAGTCTACTTTATCCTTAACTACAGGTAATATAATATCCATTACACGGTCTCTAACTTCTTCTATGCTTAGTTCGTGATTGTGTTGAGTACTACATACTATTGTTTTAATATCAATAGGCTTACCAACACTATCATAATTAAATGTAACTTGTGATTTACTATCTGGTCCTAACCAATCAGCACCGTTTTCTCTTGCTGTTTGTAATGCTTTAAGTATTTCATGACTATAGTAAATTGCACTAGGCATGTAATTAGGTGTTTCATCACATGCATATCCAAACATAAGACCCTGATCACCAGCACCAAAGTCATCTGTACCCATAGCAATGTCAGGCGATTGTCCATGTAATTCATTATATACTCTTAAATGGTCCCAATGAAATCCGTCTTGTTCATAGCCTAAATCTTTAACTATATTTCTAACTATACTTTCAATATGTTTTTTATCAAACTTATCGCTTTTATATTCTCCTGCAAGTGTAACCATATTCGTTGTTACTAAGGTTTCTACTGCCGCCCTATGGTTAATATTTTTGTCAATTAGATAAGTTGCTACTGCATCAGATATTTTATCTGCAATTTTATCTGGGTGTCCACTACTAACACTTTCACTTGTAAATTCGTACATTATGTATCTCCTTCTTTAACAAAGATACCATCTATCATTGTACCTTTGCGATCTTTAATATCGTCATATGCTACTTGTAAACATTCTTCCATACTAATATTATTCCTTTTCATAATATTAATCATCACAACCATCATATCTCCTAAATCATCTCGTATGTCTTTACCTTTACATACATTATCACTCAACTCTCCCATTTCTTGTATTAGTTTTAATACTTGGTCTTTATCATTCGCACCGTCTATTAAATTTCTATCTACATGCCATTGTTCAACTTTAACTATAAGCTCTTGCATTTTTAATTACCTTCGTCGTTTATTATATTAGGTACAGGATAAGTTCTAAACTTTCCTGCATATTCTGATAATTCTAATTCTAAATTTCTACATATATCCAATACATCTAGAGGACTGTCTTCTGTAATAGGTGCATCAGTTACAAGTACTGCTACTTGGCCATGCTTTTCTAATTCCCTTTCAAATAATTCTTTATGGTCTGAATGAAAGGGTTGAAACCTTCCTAGCATTTGTGCTGTTGGTAACTTAGACTGAAATTCATGATCCTTTACATCTACTGCGATTAGTTTTGCCCATTCGTCTATTTTATCTTCGTCCCACCATTCGTCTGCAACTAGTGTTAGACCAAATCCTTTTTCAGATGGCTTTTCAAATATTTTATTAGTGTCTTCATATTCACTTTCTTCTATAGTGTCCATAAATATAATATAGTCTGCTCTAAATTCTTCTTGTAATGCATTTGTTGGACAAACAAAATCAGCAACACCATAGTTTCCTTTTGCAACACTTTTCCTTGAGTAGTCTTGCATACGTTTCATTTGTCGTTGTCTACCTTCTAAAGAAAAGTCCCAGTCGCTAAATTTTTCTCGTATCTCATCTGCATTGTAATGATCTGCATTACCTAATATTGCTACTAGTTTAGTCGCTAAAGTAGTTTTACCGGAACCAGGTAATCCGCAAATTAAAATTCTTTTCATCTATTCTCCTTTTCCCATTCTACGTTATCGTCGTACTCTTCCCAATAGTCTTCCATATTTTTCTCTATATTGTCTTGACTATCATGCCACTTAATATTTAACCAACCTACTTCAGCATCATAACTTTTACCGGTTGAGTCATTATAATCGTAATCACAATCTAATTCTTCCTTATCATAGTAAACAGAATCTATAAATTCTGCTAGATTAGTTTCCACAATGCCATAACCTAATTTAAATTCATCAAATAGTTCGTCTGTGTCTATAAACCAAGCACCAAATCCACCTTTCTCTGAACTGTGAAACATTAAGACTGGTACATATTTGTTGCCGTCTTCATCTTCTTCATTAACAGTTTCAGGTTCTTCATTACCAAAGTAACCTCCTTCTCTGCCATATACAAGTATTGCTTCACCATTATATGTTTCTTTGTCGTAGTCCCAATCGTCTGAACCATCTGCTGGAACTTCATATACTGAGAAGCCACCATCTGCATAGGCACTATTAATATGTTCTAGATCATCATTTTCCCACATATAAAAGTCTTCGCCTGGTATAGCAGGATGTGGTATCCCTTCTGGATCTAATAATGCATCTGAATCTACTTCATCCTCAGGTGCCCAATCTTCTGATTCCAATACTGCATCAACAAGTTCTTCTCGTCTATCTGCATAATAACTAGCAAATGCTGGATTTACTGTTCCTATTACAGCCTCGCCACCATATCTGCCGCCTTCTATTCTATATCTATATTTTGCCATTACGCCTCCTTATTTGGATTCCACATCACCAAATTTTTTGTTTTTAGTCTATTCATAACAAGATTGTATCTAGACTGTTCTGCTTTCCATTCTTTTAACCACTTATGTCCATCACGTTCTGCATCTATAAAGATTGCATTAGTAAATGCTAGTGGTAACAACACAGCAACATGAATAAAGATACTTATAAGTGTATTGTAATTAAAGAATCCTAAGTAGTTTGCCGCTAAGAATCCAAAGAACACACTCCATACAGTAAACAGCACTAACATAAAGTATGTCTGTAGACTTGGGTCTGGGATATATTTTAACGGATTGTATTTAACATCCATCACTCTTCTCCAGCCATTTACAAGACTAAACATAGTTCTTCTAAATAGACTTGGCTTTTTCATCATTGGTTGTATTTTACTCATATTATTCTCCTATAGTAAATCTGCAATATCTATATTTTTAATTTTTTTATATTCTTTAATAAACAATATACATCTTGGTTCTTCCTTATCTTCAAGAGGTACAACTAACATGTGACCGTTCTTAAGTTTAGGAAAAAACCATTTAACATCTTGATACACATTTGTAATTTGTATCTCTTCTGCTCTTGGCATCCAACTATGCATTGGGTTAAGTGCAGGAGTTAGAAATCCTCTATTGTTTAAACTTGCTAGTGGAATAATTTCTAAGTCTGCAAATTCTTCATCACAAGTTAAAATACTCCAGTCCATAGGCATCTGAATATTGTGCTCACCTATTTGTAAACATATTGCAGGTGCATGGAAACTCTCTAAAAATATTAAGGGCAGGAAGTAATAATCCTGAAACTCCTCATCTCCGCCATCAAAGACACAATATCTTATATCTTCTATTTGGTCTGGCACACAATCTATATCGTATGGTTTATTTTCTAATGTTAGTATTTTCATTTATATTCCACCTTGGTTACTTGAAAAGGAAATCCTTGTTCTCGGTAGAAGGCTTTCCTTTTCGTTAAGTGCCTTTTACTGTATTTTAAATTGCTAGTAAGATCTACTACATTAAGATAGTCTTTGTCTTCTGCCTTCCTAATGCCTCTTCCTATACTTTGTATTACTCTAACAAAACTTTTGCCTGGTTCTAGTAATACTAAATTAAATATTCTTGGTATGTTGATACCTACTGCCGCAACACCATATGTTGCTACAATTACTTTATTATCTAGTTCTGATACTTCATCATACTCTATTTGTCTGTCTTTTTGTTTCATTGTACCAGATACAAACACCCAATCATCATTTATTTCTGCTAACTGCTGTCCTGTTGCTATCCTATCTATTAATACTAATGTATTACCGTTTACTGATAATCCCTCTATAATCTCTGATATATGCTTAATACGTTTTTCATCTGTAACTAACCATTTAAGTTCCTGAGCATAGTTACTAAAACCCATCATACCATCTTGTAATTGGAATATATTAATATCTAATTGTGCAAGTACACCCATATCCTGTAGTTCTTTACTACTCATTTTACCTACAACAGGACCTAAACTACAAACACAACCTACTGCTTCATATTCATCTTTGGGTATAGTACCTGTTAGTCCCCATCTTACTGGAACATTTTTAAAAGGACCACTTAATAAGTTTCTTAATACATCTGCTTTTGCTTTATGTACTTCATCAACCATTATACAAACAACATCTTCTAAAAATTCATCTATAGGAAAGGGCGTTTCTCCTGCTTTGGTTTTCTTTTCTAATACTGCTAAACTTTGCCATGTGCAAATAGTATGCTGTCTATCATACTGTTTTCTATCTCCAAATAATACACCAACATCTAATCCCATATTAATATAGTCTTTTTCTGTTTGTACAACCAAGTCTTTATTAGGAACAATAACAATAGTCCTGCCATACTCCTCACATTTTTGACTTAGTACTGCTGTAACAAGTGTTTTACCTGCACCTGTGGCAATCTCTTGCACACTCTGTGGATTCTCTAAGAACTTATTAATAACATCCACTTGATAATCCCTTAGTATAACAGGCTGTCCTCCTGCTGGATGTTTATCAGGCCATTTAACGTAATCATAACTTGTTTGTTCAACTGTTTCAAAATTAAACTCCCATGCTTTACGCATATCTTTAACTTCAATTTCATAACCGTCTCCAGTTACTATTGGGAGCAACTTATCTAATATATGGAAATATGTTCTGCCGCCTATATCACAGAACCTTACACACCCGTCCCATCTGCCTAACTTATATGCTGGCATATGATATGCATAAGGTAAAAAGTATTTACAGGCATCTGAAATCTTACGCCTGGTCTTAACGTCAAGTCCTGTGAACCTGACGTTTACCTCGTCTTTAATTTCTAAAACACATTTACCCATAAGTTATTATACTACCAATTGTATTGTAATGCAAGATTTATTTGTCTACCTTGGTTATTATACCCTGGTAGTACTTCTACTTCCTCATCAGTTATGTTTTCAACTGAAAAGTTTAAGTTCATACCATTACTGAAACCTTTTGTAATATATAAACTAAGTTTTTTAAGATCTTCTAAAAACTCTTGTCCAGTTGGTAGCACATCATAAAGTCCTGGCTTTCTATCAAACTGTCCTGCATATTGTACTTTATAATCTACATCTTTAAATGTTTGTTGCCATGTAAGTACACCTACAAATTCTGGTATCCTGCTTTGATCTGTTTCATTATACTTTAACATAATACTAAAGGAGTCCCATGTATTAGCAAATCTAATACCTTGTGTAGTATATGAACCTGAATTATTGTACATTGCATTGGTCCAAACATCTTCTGTTACTGCATCAAGTATTAATGTACCTGTGTCATCGTAGATTGCTTCTTCTATAATGTTAGTAGTCATATAGCCACTTGTATATTCAATCGCTTGTTCAAAGTCGTATAGGAACACACTTAATGCACCAAACCCAACTTCGTAACCTACTCCCTCTTCAGGTAATAAGTTTTCGTTTGCAGAAACATAACTGTCACCATGTAGTTCATATAAATTAGGGCGTCTATAACTTGTACCAAAGTTAATAAAGAATTGGTCTTTTGCAATACCTAGTCTTAAAGCATTTTGATCATCGTTACCTGCTCTTAATCCAAAGTTATACTCTAAGGCAAACTGGGCATTAACACTTAAGAATACACCATAGTCATCTTTCTCATGTACACCATATTGGTCTCTACTTCCGTCTGCACCATATGTTACTTGTAGTAAGTTAGATAAGTCTACTGTATCGCCCACTCTAAAGAAGTCTCTACTGCTTTCATTTATATAAGTACTAACACCTTCTGTAAAGTATTCTGCTTTATCTTCTGTCCTGCCCATTGTAATGTATTCGTTTCTAACACTTATAGTATATCTTTCACCGTCTTGTAAACAATCATTTGATTGTGAGAAAGAAGCAGTATAACAATTATCATAATCGTATTCATAATCTGTTGCTGTAATATATAGTTTGAAGTCACCTGCATCTGCTATAATTTTTGCACTAGTATTTTCATAAGTATCAGATTCCTCATTGTCGTTCCTTGCATGTTGCTTAACTGAAAAGTCTGTAAACTGCATCCATGTTGTAGGTGCCACTGAATAGTACCTATGGTTTTGGTTACCTAGTCTACCTGTAATACCTTTTGTTATATTGTCTTGTATTAATACTGTTCCACCTATACTGCCTGAGCCATACATAACACTATTAGCACCGCTAATTACTTTAACAGTTTCTCCAGATACAATGTCATGTCCAAAGTCATACCATCCTGAACCAGGAGTATTTTGAGGTATGCCATTTCTATAAACTGTTGTATGTACTGATTGTGTTCCACGTTCTTTAAACATAACATTACCACCATAGCCACCTGCTATATAAGTAACGTCTGGCATAATAGCACTAATTAATTTAGTACCTGTAAGAGGGTCAGTGTCTGATGTTTTGACCGCTTGGGCTACAACGAGAACTTCCTCTATGTCTTCTGCAAATAAAAATGCTGTCCATAAAGGTAAGCATATAATAAATGTAATTTTAATTAAGTGTTTGTGAAAGAGTCTTTCCATATTTTTT
>Ga0209634_1002026_pt1 | contig 14402 bp, 9 predicted proteins | sample LinPmetageLP40_FD_184043 | JGI IMG/M metagenome (GOLD analysis project Ga0209634, IMG submission 184043) | Marine viral communities from the Pacific Ocean - LP-40 (SPAdes) (version 2) | ecosystem: Environmental > Aquatic > Marine > Oceanic | place: Pacific Ocean | collected 2010-08-26
TTAATACTTAATACTTAATACTTAATACTCAATACTCAATACTTAATACTCAATACTTAATACTCAATACTTAATACTCAATACTTAATACTCAATACTTAATACTCAATACTCAATACTCAATACTCAATACTTAATACTTAATACTTAATACTTAATACTCAATACTTAATACTTAATACTTAATACTTAATACTCAATACTTAATACTTAATACTTAATACTTAATACTTAATACTCAATACTTAATACTTAATACTCAATACTTAATACTTAATACTTAATACTTAATACTTAATACTTAATACTCAATACTTAATACTCAATACTTAATACTCAATACTTGCTTCTGACCTCTTACTACGAACTCCTATTTGCCAAAAGTGGCGGTGGCTCTCCGGTGAATGGGTTGAATCGGCTGATGGTACGTGCATCAAATCCTGCCGCAACCATCACGCTACGATCACCATGTTTGTCTCGAATTTTATCCATAGCAGAATATAGATTAATCAACTCTTGTGAGTCTTCGAATAGATTGATTTGATAGCCCCCTTCCACCAAATGACTAAAACGCACACCTATCAGTCTCACCAATAGTCGTTTGTTATACACCTTATCAAACAGTTCAAGTACGCGGGCAATCAATATATGATCCGCGGAACTATATGGAATCCGTGACTGCATCGTGTAAGTATTAAAGTCAGAATAGCGCACCTTCACTGTCACGCAAGCGGTCAGCTTATGCCCCCTTCGGAGCTGAAAAGCTAAATTTTCAGCCATCGCAATCAAAATGCCTTTTAGCTTTTTCACATCGATCGTATCCTTATCGAAAGTACGTTCCGTAGAAATCGACTTACGTTCCGAATAAGGAATGATCGGAGAATGATCAATCCCATTGGCTTTCTGCCAAATACTCACCCCATTTTTGCCCAATACTTTTTCTAGTAAGCCGCAATCCATCTGCTGGATCGTTTCTATTTTCCGAACACCCAAATGCAGTAGTTTTTGATAGGTCTTCTCTCCTATCATTGGAATTTTCTTTACAGATAGTGGCGCTAGAAAAGACTTCTCTTGACCGTATTCTATTCGTATTTGATTATCGGGTTTGGCTTCATTTGTGGCAACTTTCGATACTGTCTTATTTTCTGACATCCCAAAGGAAATGGGCAGTCCTGTCTCTTTGGTGATGCGCTGGCGCACTTCTGTTGCTAACTTTAGGCTATTATGAAACCTGTCCATGCCCGTCATATCGATATAAAACTCATCAATAGAGGTCTTTTCATAGACTGGAACGTTTTCACGGATTACATTGGTAACCTCTTCTGACTTTTGGGTGTAAGTGGCAGAGTTTCCTCGAATGATGATTGCCTCGGGACAGAGTTGTCGGGCCAATTTCATCGGCATAGCTGAGTGTACCCCAAACACCCTCGCCTCATAGCTACAAGCAGCCACTACACCCCGATCAGACGTCCCTCCTATGAGCACAGGCTTACCAATCAAACGACTATCTATCAACCGCTCACAAGACACAAAAAAAGTGTCCAAATCCATATGTATGATTACTCTACTCATTAGATAACAATATTAGTAATTACTAATATAATTAGCTATAAATAAATGACTATTCATCTACATTGTCAACCAAAAAGCACTTAGCAGAAAAGAAACATCTCCAAGAAGGTAGCTGAACAGTATGATGAGTTAGAATTCTAACTTTTCAAAGTTGAAATTTGATCTCTGCTCAAACCATTGTTATTCTTCACTATATTTACCCACTTATTAATCATTAGAAAAAATGTCAGAATTTCCTCCTTGTCCTAATTGTAAATCACCGTACACCTACCCTAGCGATGCGCTATTGATGTGTCCAGAATGTGGACATGAGTGGAGTCCTGAAGAAGAAACTGCGACAGCAGTTGACAATCTCTGCGAAGAAGAACAAAATGCATCTGTCGTCAAAGATGCCAATGGTAATGTCCTCCAAGATGGTGATTCTGTAACGGTCATTAAAGACCTACCTGTGAAAGGTGCTCCTAAACCAGTAATCAAGGCTGGAACTAAAGTGAAAAACATCAGACTGGTAGATAGAGATCACAACATCGATTGCAAAATAGATGGCTTCGGTTCGATGGCATTGAAATCGGAGTTTGTGAAGAAGGCATAGTATGAAAAGTCATACAATACCCCGCAATTTGCATTGTAGCGTTTTATATTCTGTCAATAAATCAACAAGGGAATTGCTATAAAAACCTCATCAACTCAATATCCCTCAAGAAAAGAGTTTTGATGACTGGAACGATCTTTCAAGTTAACCCATTGCCCCAGTCTGGCGGTATATCAGTATCTGCTATGTGAAAAGGTTTAAAAAATAGTGGTCGCGCAACTTGATAAGGCACTATTTCTGCATCAAATCATAAACTACCTGATGCAATGTTGACCTAATATTCATCTCGTATAGTTTCCTATTTTCTCTTGTAGGATATACCCTATTTGAAAGAAATACAAACAAGAGATTATATGCTGGATCTGCCCAAACCATTGTGCCTGTATAGCCAGAATGACCAAAACTCCTGCTACTAGCATCTTTTGCCACATAGCCTGATTGTGGGTTTTCCAAGAGTGGCTTGTCAAAACCCAGCCCCCTCCTATTCCCTTCTTCACAGTATTGGCAGGAGGTAAATTCAGTAAATGTCTGGTTCGTCACATATTCAGTACCTCCATAGCTGCCTAAGTTCAGATACATCTGCATCAGCTTAGACAGGTCATTGACATTACCAAACAACCCTGCATTTCCAGATACTCCTTGCATCATAATAGCACCTTCATCATGCACCGTTCCGTGGATTTGTTCTTTTCTAAAAAAGGTATCTAGTTCTGTAGGAACAATATTGCTTTTATTATAAAACCTTAAAGGATTGTAGGTCAATGAAGTAGCTCCCAATGGCGCAAAGAAATTCCTTTTTAAATAAGATTCATAGTCTTCGCTTGTTAGGTTTTCAATGATTTCTGGATATAAATAAAAGGAAAGACCTGAATACAGATACCCTTCCTTTTCGTTAAGAGGCGTCTTTTTTATCGCCTTGTAAATCTTATTTTTATAGTCCTTATGCTCAAATAGCTGATCTGTAATCTTAATAGAATACGACTCAGATGAATCGGCATCAAGTGTTTTTGCTTTATATTTTCCATTCTTTTTTGTAGTAGTCTGCCAATAAGGTATCCATGCCTTAAGTTTTGCATTATGTGCCAATACATTTCTCCAAACTAAAGAAGATTTGTTTGACCTTTTGAAGGCTGGCCAATATGTTTTTAAAGGGGCATCAAGGTCAAATTTATTTTCATCATGTAACTTCATCAAAACAGGTAATGGACCAGTGACCTTCGTGACAGATGCCAAGTCATACAGATCATCCATACTCACTTTTCTCAAGCTATCATAGGTATGGAAACCATAGCTGTCATTAAATATCACCTTTTGATCCTTAGCGATCAGCAATTGACATCCTGGAAATGCACCAGCAGTAATTGCCGCATTGACAATCGAATCTATACGGTGTTTCAATTTTAATGAACTTATCCCAACCTCTTCAGAAATTGTGTATTTCAGCCTTAATTTCCCTTCCGTAAAAAGTCCATCTCCTAATTTAAAATATTGATTCACAGTAACAGGCAGCTTTCCCTTACTTCCTATTGCTCCAAAGATGAGCTGTGCAGCCGCCACTTGACTATCCTTTGTATCTTGATATGTAGTCAAAAGAGCTGCTGACTGGTGGATATCAGGAAAGTTGTTAAGGGTGTATGCATTTCGAAATGAAGCAACGATGGTATTGCCCTCTTTGGAGAGCTCATTAATAAAATGAAGCACTGCATCGCTATATCCCGGCTGATTTCGCGGTCTTGACAACACTTGATGCATGCTTATCACTCTTAAATTGTAAGCACTTAGCTTCTTGCGAAGTGTCGCTATTTGATCAGGTGTCGCTTCCTTAGAGAGACTAAAATGATCTACCTGTGTGTAGTTCGTCAACATCTTTTGAAACTCGCTGAGCATATCTGTTCCGATAGACACACTTGCCATCCGTAGTGTGTCGAGTCTCTTAAGTGGTAAAATCTTGTGGTCGTTTCTCAGTACTGTAATAGCCAATTCAATAAGCTTGCGGTTTAGAAGTTGTGCCTGCGGAGAGTTCAGTCTTTGTACTAGTCCTTCAGTTTCTATTTTCTCAATATATGACAGTCCCAATATGTACTTATATGATAGTATTTTGCGGCATCTCTCTTCCAATAATTGCTTGCTTATCCTTTTTCGCTTAACAGCGGTTTTCACTGCAGCTATACCAGCCAGCAAGTTTTCTGGAAGCAGAAGTACATCATTACCCGCGAGAATCGCCATAACAATTGCCTCTTCAGATGAAAAGTGTTTCGTTACTCCCTTCATCGTCATTGCATCAGTAAACACCAACCCCTTAAATCCTAGTTTCTCCTTTAACAAGCCCGTAACAATAGGCCTTGATAGTGTAGAAGGCAAGTTTTCTGTTGTGTCTAGCGCTGGGATATTCAGGTGTGCGACCATGATACTTCCAAGACCCTCTTCGAAAAGACGTTTGAAAGGGTATAGCTCTAAGCTATCGATGCGCTCTTCAGTTTGTGTTATAAGTGGTAGTGCTTTATGTGAATCCGTATTAGTGTCTCCATGTCCAGGAAAATGTTTACCAGTAGCCAAAACACCATTTTCTTGCAACCCTTTCATATAGGCAATGCTTTTAGCAGTCACTTTGTATTTATCTTCTCCAAAAGATCGATAACCGATTACAGGATTAGCTGGATTATTGTTTATATCGGCAACTGGAGCAAAATTGACGTGTGTTCCCATGATACTTAACTGATAGGCTATTTCTTTACCCATATCATAAATAAGCTGGTCATCCTGAATAGCACCTAATGTCATCTGATACGGGAAGCTCATTGTGCTGTCCTGTCGCATGCCCAGACCCCACTCTCCATCAGTAGCAACCAATAAAGGTACTTTTGCCAATTGTTGATACTTGTTTAACAGACGTGCTTGTCTGACGGGTCCTCCTTGAGCAACTATCAGTCCACCTACCTGCCAAAAACCAACAATACTATCTACTGCAGCTTCATATGATGCGTCTTTGTTTGAGTATAACCTCGTCATAAAGAGTTGTCCTATCTTTTGATCTATAGAAAGTGTATTGAATACTGAATCTACCCAATGTTTCATTTTACCCTGCATAGGATCTTGCATCAAGCTCGATTGCTGGCAAAATCCTCTTATCGAGATCAATGCTGTAAGGACAAAAATAAATAAGGCGATGCCTCTTTGTCTTTTAGTCATTCTTAGAGGTGATTATTTTTGAGACAGGGCTTTTTTTACAGAACCATATTTTTTTAAGAGCGTCAGTGCTTCTTCACTATTTATTGCCAATTCCTCCATCAAGAAATTGACCCCACGATTTACCAGTTTTTCGTTATTTAACTGCATGTTGATCATCTTATTTCCTTTTACCCTACCCATTTTGATCATGAGCGCAGTGGAAATCATATTAAGGATTAATTTCTGTGCAGTTCCGCTTTTCATCCGGGTGCTCCCTGTCACAAATTCAGGCCCTACGACTGCCTCAGCAGTTATTTTAGCTATCCTTGACAAAGGTGAGTTGGGGTTGTTAGTGATACCACCTGTAAATGCTCCGACTTCATTTGCATAGTTTAGTGCTCCCAAGACATATGGTGTCGATCCAGATGCTGCAATACCTATCACAGCATCATTTTTATTCAATTTATATCCTTCTAGGTCTATCTTAGCTTGGTTTAAGTCATCTTCAGCAAACTCTACTGATTTGCGAATAGCGGTATCACCTCCGGCTATCAAACCAACAACCCTTTCTGGTGAAAAACCAAATGTTGGCGGGATCTCAGAGGCATCGAGAATACCTAACCGGCCACTCGTGCCAGCTCCTATATAAAACAGCCGCCCTCCAGCGATAAATTGAGGCAGAATGGCATCCACCATTTCTGAAATGAGAGGCAATACTTCATCAACTGCGTCAGCTACTTTCCGGTCTTCTTTATTGATGCTCTCCATTATTTCTTTGGTCGACATTTTTTCCAAATTGTGATATAAAGAAGAAGCCTCGGTAATTTTCACATCTTGTTTATCTATCATTGTTGGTCTTTTCTGATGGTATCTTATAACACATTGATATGTTGATCCAAATATGGTTTTAAAACATCTGAAGTATCGTCTATATCAGTGATCAATGTATCTACAGACTGTATTTCACATATTTTATAACGTTGGATTGAGTTGAGTTTCTCTGCAATGGTGAGCAGTACGACTTTTTTTGAAGCAGCAATCATCGCCTTTTTCATCTGAACCACTTCCCAATCAAATGACGTCAGCCCATTGACAGAATCCAGATACCCTGTACCTAAAAAGCAAATATCAACCTTGATTCCTGCCAACGTGTTTAAGGCACTACCTCCTACTGAAATTTGTGCATCACGTGATAACTTCCCACCAATAAATATAACTTCTATGTTAGGGTGAGCCAGCAGTTCTATAGCTATAGGCAGACTCGGGGTGAAAAAAGTGGCATTTAGCCGATGAGGTAAGTGCTTTATCAGTTCTAAATTGGTCGTCCCTCCACTGATTAGAATAACACTGTCTGTCTCTATTAATTGCAAAGCTTTTTGAGCGATGATCGTCTTACTTTCAGACGCATATACATCTTTTGCAGTATCATTACTATAGTGAAACCCAATTGAAATTGCTCCTCCATGCACTTTTTTGAGTTTCCCGTCCTCATCCAACTCCTTGATATCTCTCCTTACTGTGTCGATAGACACATTTAAGAGATGAGCCAAGTCAATCAATAATACCCTGCTATGCGTTCTTACTTCGTGCAAGATAACTTCTTGTCTATTTCCTTTTTTTGCCATCAATTGTTGCAACAATACATTTGTGAAAAATAAATATAAGTAATGTGTCCTTTTTAATCCATCACTATGAATATTACACACCATTAGTTGCAACAAAAAACGGCATAAATATAATTACACACAACAGATACTTGCAAATAATGAAATATAGGTCTAAATTTATAGCAAATAGACTGCAAATTTACGAATCATGCAAACAACCACTTACCTAGACAGCCATCATGACCCAAATACACGAAAAGCGACAGCATAGTTTTTACAACAGTGAAATCAAACAATTCGAAAAAATAGAGACCTCTATCTATGATGATTCTGATGGTGCATCCTTATATGTAGCAAAGGAAATATCAGAATTGATAAAGAAAAAAGCTGCAAAGGGGGAATACGCTGTTCTTGGGTTGGCCACTGGTTCCAGTCCTATTAAGATATACAACTACCTCGTCAAGTTTCATAAACAAGAAGGTCTCAGCTTCAAAAATGTAGTCACTTTCAATCTGGATGAATACTACCCTATGAATCCTGATAGCTTGCAAAGCTATGTACGATTCATGAAAGAGCACCTTTTCGACCATATCGATATCCCTACAGAGAATATCAATATTCCTAACGGCACCCTTGACATAGAACAAACCAAGACTTACTGCATCGATTACGAGAAAAAGATCAAAAGCTATGGAGGTCTAGACGTTCAGCTATTAGGCATTGGCCGAACTGGGCATATTGGTTTCAACGAGCCAGGTTCTTCTATAAATAGTCGAACTCGTTTGGTCCGCCTCGACAAAGTAACCCGAAAAGATGCGGCAAGTGATTTTTTTGGTGATGAACATGTACCTTCCCGAGCCATCACCATGGGGGTAGGTTCTATTATGGAAGCTAAGAAAGTATTTCTTGTCGCTTGGGGAGAAGGCAAAGCCAAAGTCATCAAAGCAGCTATCGAAGGAGCTATTAAAACATCAATCCCTGCATCCTTTCTACAGCATCATTCAAACTGTGAAGTAATCGCTGATACTGCAGCAGCTAGTGAACTTACTCGTGTAAAAACACCCTGGTTGGTGGAAGAATGCATTTGGACAGATCGGCTTATCACGCAAGCAACCACCTGGCTTGCCAACAAACTGAATAAAGCAATTCTAAAACTGACTAACGAGGATTATAACGAGTATGGCATGGGGTCTTTAATCGCTGAGTTTGGTTCAGATGAAGAAATCAACCTCAGGGTATTTAATCACTTACAGCATACCATCACTGGGTGGCCTGGAGGCAAGCCCAATGTGGACGACTCCACCAGACCAGAACGTGCTAAACCATTTCCCAAAACGAGCGTTATTTTCAGTCCGCATCCTGATGATGATGTCATCTCCATGGGCGGCACATTGATCCGACTTGTGGATCACGGCCATGACGTACATGTAGCCTATCAGACTTCCGGAAATATTGCCGTCTTTGATGATGATGTCTTGAGGTCTTTAGATTTTGCTCAAGAAGTGATCGGCAACAACGCTGCACATCAAAGCCTATCCGAAACTATAAAAAAAGTAAAGAATAACATACGAAATAAGAAGCCTGGTGAAGTAGACTCCTCAGAAATACAAGAATACAAAGCATTGATCAGAAAAGGCGAAGCCAAATCTGCGTGCCGTACTTGTGGTGTGAAAGATAAAAATATTCATTTCTTGAATTTACCGTTTTATGAAACTGGCACGGTGAGAAAGAATCCCATCGGCACGGCAGATATTCAAATTATCTATGACCTACTAAAGAAAACCAAACCTCATCAGATTTTTGCTGCTGGCGATTTATCAGACCCACATGGGACACACAGAGTCTGTCTAGACGCTATCTTCAAAGCGATCCATCAACTCAGTGAAGAAGGAGAGAAATGGCTTGAAGACACTTATGTCTGGCTCTATCGTGGTGCCTGGCAAGAATGGGAAATATTTGACATAGAGATGGCCGTACCCATAGGTCCAAAAGATTTAATGAGAAAGCGCAAAGCGATATTCAAACATCAATCACAAAAAGATGAAGCCATGTTTCCTGGAAATGATAAACGTGAGTTTTGGCAAAGAGCAGAAGACAGAAATCGAGGAACTGCTAAAAAATACAATCAACTCGGTCTTGCTGAATATGAGGCCATAGAAACTTTTGTACAGTGGAAATTTTAACTAATTTTTAAAAAATTGCTTATGAAAAAACTTACTGTAAATCACTCTTTTCTAAAGAGCATCCAATACCTGAGTAGCCTCTTAGCGCTCCTGGTATTGGCGGTGACCGCACAGGGCCAGACGGCCTATACCCTCAGGGGTAAAGTGACCAATGACAATAGCGGAGAGCCTGTCCCAGGAGCTACTGTCCAGGTAAAAAACACAACTATTGGAACAATCACTGATATATCTGGTGACTATTCATTTGAAGTAAATTTGGAGACCGGAAGTTACACATTGATCATCAGATCACTTGGCTCCCTCACCGAAGAAGTCGACCTCAATTTAAGTACCCAGACAGAGGTAGTCAATAATGTGGGTATGAGTATAGATATTTTGGGATTGGATGAAATCGTCATTACCGGTACTGGCGCACTCACAGAAAAGAAGCAACTGGGCAATACCATCTCGACTATTAAGGGACAGGAAATAGCTGGGTCTGGTGCTCTGGATATTACTGGAGCACTTTCTGGCAAGATGGCAGGTGTTCAGGTAATGCAAAACTCAGGAGATCCAGCAGGGGGCATCAGTGTCAGGCTAAGAAGTGCCAGTACTGTCAATGGCAGTTCTGATCCTTTATATATCATTGATGGAGTGATCGTTAATAATTATTCCACTGACGTACTGAATTCTACAAGTGTGGTGCAAAACCGTCTATCTGACATAAGTCCTCAAGATATTGACCGCATTGAAGTCATCAAAGGAGGTGCTGCTGCAGCTATCTACGGCTCCAGGGCTAGCAATGGGGTAGTGCAAATTTTTACAAAAAAAGGAAAAGCAGGAAAACCCGTAATTACCTTTTCTTCAAGTATAAACTTCAATTCTCTTAGGAAGAAACGTGATTTCAATGAAGTCCCTCTCGATTGGGTCACTTCTGACGACACCGATCCAAACTATTTGACTACACAGCCAGCTACAAGGTATGATTACCAAGACATGGTCTTTGAAAATTCTACAGGAACAGACAACTACCTCTCCCTATCCGGAGGAAAAGATGGTACAGACTATTTCTCCTCTGTTTCTTATTTAAAAAATAGTGGCATTATGAAAAACACAGATTACGAAAGAATTGGTACGAGAATTCGGATCAATCAAAGAATTAATGATTGGGCTTCCGTATCTATTGGAAGTTATTTTTCTACCAGCCTTAGCAATGATCAACCCAATGGAGGATATACTGCTGGTGTATTGCCTACCATATTATTCACCAATAATAGGATCGATCCAGCACTAGATGCTGATGGAAATTATCCTACGATGACGTTCTATCCGAATATCTTGGAATATTTGGAAACTTTTGATTTCCAACAGCGCAACAACAGGTCTATCAATGACGTGCAACTTAACCTATTACCAACTAAAAATCTGAGTATAAACTATATTTTTGGTTATGACAATGCCAAATCAACGGGTACTCAGTATATTCCAATTGGAACAACTACTCGTGAATCAGGACGTGCGAGAACTGCTACAGTTAGTTCTAGACTGTTCAATAGTGACATCAATGTCTCCTATGATCGGGCAATATCCACAAGAATACAATCAACCACCTCCACAGGATTTACCTGGCAATTTGATGACCGTGAAACTACCTCCATTTCAGCTGAGAATTTAGCATTGGGTGTGAAAACCACTATTGGAGCTGCTAGCATTACTCCTGTAGAAGACAAGGCAACCTTTACAGTTTGGGGCGGCTATTTACAGCAAACATTTGGTTTGAATGAAAAGCTTTTTGTGACTGGAGCTCTTAGATTAGATGGTTCTTCCGTATTTGGTGAAAATGAGAAAAATCAATTATACACCAAGGCAAGCATGTCCTATTTGATCTCAGAAGAAGATTTTTGGCAAAACTTAGTAGGAAACTCCTTCAGCAGTTTCAAGTTGCGAGCTTCATGGGGTCAGGCGGGTAGTCTTACAGCTATTAACCCTTTTGACCGATTGTCAAATTATAACCCAGTTTCCATTGATGGTAGTCCAGGTTTGACATCGCCAAGCCTACTCGGCAATCCAGATCTAAAACCAGAAAGACAAACCGAAATGGAGTTTGGCGTTGACATGACCTTATTTGAAAATAAATTAGGTTTGGAGCTAACTTACTATAGTCAGGACATTGAAAACTTATTATTGGAACGCACATTATCTCCATCCACAGGTGCTTCTACCAGAATCGAAAATATTGGAACTATGACGAATAAAGGATTTGAAGCCTTGGTAAGGGCTACTATTATTGAATCTAATGACTTTAGTTGGTCAGTGATCGGTACATTCTCTACTAATAAAAATAAAGTAAATGATGTGGAAGGAGAACAACTTTCTGTTGGAAACTTTGGATTTTCGGTAGCTAAAAATGGACAACCGCTAGGTGTATTTTATCAAGGGTACTATGCTCGAAATCCAGATGGAAGTCTATTACTGACTACCGGTGATTTGCCACAGCGAGAGAGAGGTTCCTTTGATGAAGATGGAAACCCTGTAGCTGAAAGAACAGCAGGCCAACCAAGTGGTGTAAATTTGAGCAAGGTCATTGGTGACCCCAACCCTGATTACATTGCTTCTTTGATCAATGAAGTCACGTACAAGGATTTCTCATTCAGAATGCAATTTGATGCGGTTCAAGGGTTTGATGTACTAAGTTGGGACACCCGAATGTTCTACCGATTTGGAGGGGGCGAGCAAGAAGCGAAGGAATTGAGAGGAGAAGAAGTGCGTGGAACGGGAGCTGCCAAATTTGGCATTGCAGAGTCATATGTAGAAGATGGTTCATTTATCAAACTTCGCGAGATCTCTGCTTCATATATTTGGAAAGACCCTTTCAAGGGCATTACTAACTTAAAGTTCTCTTTATCTGGTCGCAACGTATTCTCTATTGACAACTATTCAGGTTATGATCCTGAAGTCAATATGGATGGCCAAAGCAATGGTGCGAGAGGCGGAATTATGGGACTGGTACCCATCCCTCGTGTATTTAGATTGGGTGTAACCGCCACTTTTTAATTGTCATTTTAAATATATCGAACATGAAAAAGATAATAAATTATACATTGATCATCATTCTGATTCTAAGCAGCTCTCTATTTATTGCTTGTGAAACGGAATTTGCCAATCCGAATAATCCTACTGAAGATATTGTTCTGGAGACAAAAGACGGTCTCTATGCCTTAGCCATAGGATTGAGACAATACTATTCTGTTACGGCCTTGAGACAGGTAATCGAAGCTCCTGGTATTACGACCCGAGAATTGGGCGTAACCAATACATTCCTAAATATCAATGAATTGGCTAAAGGAGGTGCAGAATTGCCCGCTGAAAGCGGAGGAATCACCAATCCGTGGGTGACACTACTACGTGCTAAAGGTATGGCTGAATCAATTATTGAAGGTGCTAATTCAATAGAACTGTCAAATGGAACCCGCAGTGGACTATTGGCTTACAGCCATCTATTCAAAGCAATGATTCTAGGAAACCTCATTCAGATGTACGAACAAGTACCTATCAATAACTCTACTGATGGAGCAGCTATGTTCAGTGATAGAGCGACTGTCTTGGCAGAGTGTATTGTATTGCTAGAGGAGGCCAATAGTCAACTATCAGCTACTCCAATGTCTGCTGAATTTACGTCTGCAGTACTTTGGGAGGATTTAAATTTACAGAAAAGCATCAATGCCCTTCTTTCTAGATACCACTTGATTGCTGGCAATTATGCAGCAGCCATTACTGCTGCGGATGATGTAATCAATGACAGCTCTCCACCTACTAGCTCTTACTGGGTCTATGATGCTAACAATGAAAATCCAATATGGAATAGAACGGTTAATTCTGACGATCTCGATCCGCAGAGTAACTTCGGTCTGCTAGGTGCTTATATCCCTGAAGCGGGCGATGGTCGCATAGATTTCTATCTGGGGGCTTCCTCTGGCACTGCCAATGCAGATGCAGGTGGACAAGCTCTCAGTGAAATGCGTGGCTTCTTTGCTTCCAGTACTTCTTCGATTCCGGTTTACTTACCAGGAGAAATGTTACTGAACAAAGCTGAAGCTCATGCCAGACTCAATCAATTGAGTGATGCTGTTACGCAACTGAACCTCGTCAGGCAAAAAGATGATGATGCAATGGGGGTAAATGCAAATCTACCAGCATGGACTGGAGATATTAACAATCAAAATGATATTCTGGAAGAAATCTATAAAAACAGATCCATTGAATTGTTTTTGACAGGACTAAGGTTTGGAGATAGTAAGAGATTCCATCCTGACTTTGTAGTTCCTTCTGCCCAAAATACTACCAATGAAAGAAATAGAAATTTTTATCCATATCCATTTCTAGAAAGAGAAAACAATCCAAACACTCCTGACGATCCATCTATTTAGTGGTTGATGTTTATGAGCTGCCAAATGTTGCCAGCTCATTTTCTTTCACCTATCGTATGAAGGATTTATGTTATGCCTTTTTAATTTTCTATAGGCAAAAAGGTATCCAACCATTAAAATAGAGAAATTCCATCAAAATATCACAATGCCTCAACAATGAAAATAACCGCTTCATGGAATATCAATGCCAATGAATGGATAAGGGCTATTGAGCAAAATACGATTGGTTCCAGAAAGATCACCAATCCAGCCATTTATGAAACAATACAAAAATTAAATCCACACAATGTTTTAGACCTTGGCTGTGGGGAAGGTTGGCTAACGCATCAGCTGAACGAAGCTGGAATCACATCTGTAGGGATCGATGCAACAAAGTCTCTTATCGATCAGGCAAAAACAAAGAGCGGATCGTTCTTTGTCAAAACATACGAAGAAATCATCGAGGATAATTACGTGCCGCTAGGGCCTTATGAAGCGATCGTATTCAACTTTTGTTTGTACCACAAGCAGGAAACTGAAAGCATACTACAGAAGGCAAAGTCATTTCTCAACAAGAGAAAACTGATCATCATCCAGACACTTCATCCTTTTGCATTTTTAGGAGCAGATTTCAGCTATCAAAACCAGTGGATCGAAGACTCCTGGAAAGGACTCAAAGGGGATTTTCATTCGCCACACAAATGGTATTACCGCACCTTGGAAGGATGGGTGACCACTATAAGAAATAGTGGTCTGCGCATCGTAGCCGTCAATGAACCAACTGCTCCAGAAGCAACTACTCCCTCATCAATTATCTTTATATTGTCTGCTCATGAATAAACCCTCTTACAAAGTAATCGCCCTTATGTCAGGCACTTCATTGGATGGACTGGAC
>Ga0209634_1002027_pt1 | contig 14395 bp, 17 predicted proteins | sample LinPmetageLP40_FD_184043 | JGI IMG/M metagenome (GOLD analysis project Ga0209634, IMG submission 184043) | Marine viral communities from the Pacific Ocean - LP-40 (SPAdes) (version 2) | ecosystem: Environmental > Aquatic > Marine > Oceanic | place: Pacific Ocean | collected 2010-08-26
TTATCGCCTGAATTACACCCGCACCGACTTCAACTGAATCGGATAGATCGCTAGTAACCTTAAATTGTTTATAGCCATCTAATAAGTAATAATAGGCAACCTCACCAGCGACTGCTGCGGTTCCAGCACTACCAGTATCGTATTGAAGATACTTGTAGAGGCGTGTTCCGCTTGTGTCGTTGACGATTGCGCCAAGCTGACCCAACTGAAATTCAGGGGTGTCAGCAACGCTTGTGGGGTCAATCCCCATTACTGCTGCAATAGTCATTATAATCCCCTTTCTATGTGTGGATCACGCCTTGGAGAGCGCGGTTTGAACAGGTCAGATTTCCTGACCAGAACATTGGCGTTACCATAGCGTCTTGGTTGATCGACATTTTTGCTTCACCCGGAACAAAATCCCTAGATGCCGCCACCTCAAGTCTGAGATAATCGGTATTCAGGAAATACATCCGGTTAGTGTTACAAGCCGAATCAAACACCACATCGCTGTTTAAGTATTGCAATGAGGTGAATCCAGAGCGTGCCATATCATCTGATGTGATGCGCTGGATAGCCTGCAAGCTGCCCAAAAATGCAGTATAGGCATTAGTGCCAGCCATTATTAGTGTTGGCGAATCGCTTCCGCGAACAAGCGACAGATACATAGTATTCATATCTGATTGCACGTTTGCGACTGAGAAAGCACTTGATGTTGCAGTGGTCTGTTGGTTTTGCCAGAAAGTGTAAGTTGATGAGTTAATCCCGCCAACTGTTCCTGTTCCAGCATCTGCTACAATTAACTGCAACCCGCCAACTTCTTTGCCAGATGAGCCAGTACCATCGGAGTAGATGGATGTTGACAAGCTGTTCATCAGTGACTTTTCAAGCACGTTAATGCGTGCCTCAAGAAGATTGATGATTGCCTCTGTGCCTGAGTTTTTGACTTGCTCAAGACCAGAGATTGTGACGTTACCAGCAAGCTGACGATATTCAAAAACGGCTGCACTGAGTACGTCTGAGGGTGAAACATCAAGTGTTTCATACCCGCTGTAGAACTGCACAGTTCCGTTATCGGCATACTCAAGTTCACGGACAATATCACGGCCTGTTACAGACGTTTGATTGCCATTTTCGCGTAGTTTTTTAAGCAACGCATTATGGTTGCTTACGTTGTCCGAAAGTGTCTTAGACCTATTTCTCACATTTCATTCAATTGGCAACGCTACTGCCAACCAGTTCTTTTATGAACTTCTGACATTCTCATGCCAGCTTGGACTATATCTTCACCCTGCATAACAGGGGCCATGCGCTTCGGCTGGGCTTCCAGCCTACTCCTTTCGGATAGTCTCTGAACCTTCTGCTTTCACAGCTTGGCTGCTGATTGCGCTCGACTTTACGTTAGCGTGTTCCAGCAATTCACACGGTTTGCTGTTGCTTATTACTAAACAATGACCCCGATTGAGGTGGTTGTGACGATTTCGGAAAGATTTGGACTAGCCATCGCTAATTCCTTCCATTTTCAAGTTGTCTAATAGATGCAGTGATAGCATCACGAATAGACGCATTAGCCGGGAGCGCTTGTGCGGCTGGTGTAGCACTGCCTCTGACCTTTGACCGTTGAGCTTTCTTAGCTTTTTTGACAGCATCAGTTTTCACAGTTTCCTGTGATTGCTGTGCTGCTAACCGTTTAACCTCTGCTTGTCTCAACTCAGGGTCGGCGTAGACCGCCATTTCGTAAGCTGATGCAAGGTCGGTTGCATTGTTAGAACTGATTAAAGACCCCATGACATTCCGCACTTTTTCAAAGTGAGGATGCGCCGGGTTGCCATTTGCATCAGTTTCTGCTGCGAATTGGTCAATGAAAGACTGTGTGCTAGCCTGCGACTGGCTCTGCGCTTGCGTCTGTTGATTTTGTATAAAGCCTGTTAGCTGGGCAACTTGCTGCTGTAGGGCTTTAATTTGGGGGTCTGCAAAATCGTCCTCTTGCGCTGAATCGTTACCGATTGCGCCAATATCCACGCCATACTGGTTTGCAAGCCAGTTAATAGCGCTTTGAGGGTCTTTTCGCAGATAGTCATGGGCTGCAAGCAGTTGCCTTACAGCACCAACATCATCCATCCCCGCACGCTCAAAGTCAGCCTTGTGGGGTTGCATAATTTCGTCAAACGCTTCTTGCCGCTTCTTATATTGAGCGATAGCCTGCGTTTTTTTAGTGTAATCGCCTTCTAAATCCTTATAGCGCTCCATAAACATATGCTGTGCAGGTGCGTCTAATGCTTCAAATTTAGAGGCAAAATCTTTAGGCCAATGATTTGGCGCTGGTAATGCTTCAAGCTCTGCCGCTTCGGCTGGCTCGTCTTCTTCAGTATCAGGCTCATCATCAGCGTCATCATCAGCATTATCGTCTGTCTCTGGCTGATATTCTGGCGCATCTGGTAGCGGTTCGGCAGTTTCTTCTGCTTCCGGCGCTTCTGCTTCTGCCTCGCCATCAAATGACTGTAATGTGCGGGCTAGTGTTTCAGATACTGTTTCGGGCCTTGCTGATTCCGCTGCCGGGGCTTCTGCCGGGGCTTCAGGAGTGCTATCAAGCTGCATTTGGTTTTTCCTTTAACTGAATTGTTTGTTGTATTCGTTTCCGACCTCAACAAAGTTATTGCGCCGCAAGAACTCGCGGTGCTGTGAACGGCTGGTAATCCAACCGCGATCCTTCATGTTCTGATACGGCTCGATGTCCCGCATAACAGAAAGGCCAGCTTCGCGGCTGGCCTTGGGCTTTTCGATAAGTTCGCCGCTATCGGCGTCATAAATATAAATTGTCATCGCTGTAACATCTGCGCTGCGATCTGCTGCATTTGCGCGTCCATTTTTCGCCTTGGCCTGTTAAAGCCGCCTAGTGCGCCCATCAAGTCAGGAAACACTTTTGACAGAACCGCTGCTAACGGGCTGTCCATTGCTTCTCTGATAAGCTCACGCTCTTGCTCAGACAGGCTTTGATAAGCCGCCTGTGCTTGTTCCATATCTATTTGCATTAGCTAAAATCCGTTGGGGTTCCGAACAGGCCAAGATTATCGGCTTGTTCTGGTTGCGTCATGCCTCTGGTCTGCAACAGGTCAACGAGGGTGCCGGGTGCGTAACCATAGGGGCTGAACTGGTTGCCAAACCCTGAATATGCGTAATAAGGGTTTTGCAGATAATTGATTGCCAAATCGTCAATCGCCTCTGGCGCTACTTCGCCGGGGGCCATCTGGGCTACTTGTTGGCCTTGCTGATTAGCAAATGGAAAGGCTTGTTCTGAATCGCCCTGCGGTTCTTGCCTGTTAGGGTCAAAATCGGGCCTTCCAGAATATCTGCCATTTAAATTAACGCCCTGCACAAAGCCATTACCCATAACAGGCACACCGCCTTGGTCGATTTTATTGACCACATTTTGCATATTTGCATTGCCGATTGCTGTTCCTACGGCAGCAGATGGGTTTGTGGGAAAATCAATGCCAAAAGCGTTTATTGTTGGCGCTGTCCTATTGGTTCTGCTCATCAAGTTATCATAAATAGTTCTTGTTGCTGGGTTTTCGCCAAACAAGCCCATTAGAGAAGTTTCTGTTGCATCATAGTTTTCTTCGCCCATATAGTCCGGCAAGATATAACCCTGCATGGTTTGGTTCATGGGGTTGTTGAAGAAATCCTGCCTGCCGTAATCACTCAAATCAGGCTGAGTTATATTAGGGTTCATAAGGTTGCTAACGGCTGTTTGCACATTTGGCCTTGATGCGGCAACCCGTTCTGCTTCTCTTATTGAGCTATTTCTGTTTACACCCAAAGCACGCGCTGCATTGTCTGAGTCCAGAACATCGCGGGTTGCACTTATAAGAGCGCTTGTGTCCTCATTTTCAGGATCAAAATCCTCAGAAAAGCCGAAATTATCGCGTGTTCTGCCAGCAGCGGCTGCTGCTATGTCTTGCTGTAGCCCTTGGTCAAAATCCTCATCAGAGGTGCCACCGCCGCCGGAGCCACTTTGACTATCGTAACAAATACGGTTTTCTAGGTAACGGCAAACCATGTCTTCCCCTTATGTAATCTGCGTGCGTTTCCAACAACACCCGTGCCGAAAATCTCGCGTAAATGCGAGCGCCCTTCACGCACTATTTCTCTAACGCCGCCAAACGGCGCAATGAAATCAACAAGCCACAGCCTGTCACCAGATTTCCAATCCTCTGGTTCCATAAAGCGTGAATTGCTGATGAAAGCAGCCTCTGCCTCTTCATTGAATAAGGCATAGGACATATAACCAACTGGATAGTCTTCAGTTTCCCATATGCGGTATTGCTGAAAAGCAACTGGCGGCAAAACCACCCTATGCAAATCTGCAACGTCATGGGCCTGATGCGCTTTGCTTTGACCCATCAGCCAGACAATTTTGCCAATAGCCTCAATATTCTTCATCCGGTTGTGACAATCTTGGCTGCATCAATTTCTAGCTTTTGTTGCTTAAACTGAGCGTCAGCCGCTGCTTTTTGCTGGTCTAGCTCTAGCCGGGCAACCTTAACTTGTGCATCTGCTGATGCTTGGTCTGTCTGCGCTTTGACCTTTGCCGCCTCAACCTCAATCAATTTATCTTGCGGTGTTGGCCCTGCTGGTTGCGGCGCTTCGATGCTTTCTAGCGTTTCTTCTAAATCGCGTGCGCCGGGGAAGGCTTTTGCCGCAAACAGAAGCATTTGCTTTGCTTGGTCAAATCCGACAGTGCCAGATGACACCATTGGGCCAATGGCTTGCATAAATTGCGTCATAGCAATTAAGAAGTCTGTCCGGCTTTTCTGCTCTGTAGCGCTATCAACTGCCGCGCTTTCTTCTGTATCAATAGAAACCCTGTATTGACGCAAACGCTCATCTTGCATCACAGCAACCATCTCTGGCGTGATTTGGATGCCAGTAATGCGTGAAAGCAAGGACGGCTCTAGGTTTTCAACCAGCATTTCGGCTTTCATTTCCATAATGCTATCAAGAAACTGCTCAATGCGCCGCTGGCGGTTTACCAGCCGCATAGCGCCAAACTGGCCTTTTATGCGTTGCGCTGTAGCTGTCTCACGGCTTGCTGACTGACCGCGCATAATATCTGAAATGCCCGTAATCTCATAAATCGTTTGCACAACAATTTGCCGGGACTGATAAAGCTGGGCTAACGCCTTGATGATATTATCAAGTGGCGCTTCTTGCATGACATTGGCTAACCCGCCGCCTGCCTGCAACATAGCCATATTATCTACAGGCACAAACTCGTTATCTTCTGCGGTTGCAAGGCGCTGCAACTCTTGGAATGACGCATCATAAACACCGCGCCGTTTTAGCGCTTCTGTAAGGTTGCCAATGCGTTGTGTGATAAGGTCTAGCTCAAATATCTGGTCTTCATATGTGAATAGCTCTGGCACGGGCAAAGTCGTGTCTGTGGTGCTGACCGCATATAATGGCTCTGGAATAGGCCAGAAACCATCTAAATTATAAGGGTCGTCAAACTCTTCTAACAATTCATTATAGTCAGATGCGATAAATATCTGCTTGCCGCTGCGCTTATCCCATATTTCATAGATTTCGCCCATATCAGGCATTTCGCTGTCATCATAGAGCGCATCATCACGCTTATAGGTCAGGGGTATCGCCTCACCTTTTGCGCCGTAATAATCCACAAGCTCTTGGCGGGTCATTAGGTGCCTGAAGCCAATCCAAGTAACATCTTCCCAGCTTCTTGCCGGTGACATTACAAAATCGCCCCAATGGACATATTCACAGCGAATAGACTGCTCACCGATATACTCAACCGGGTCGCCTTCCATAAACGGGCCTTGTGGCCCCATCTTTACTGCCGCCTCATCAACCGGGTTGCCATCAGGGTCAAGAAATGACTGACCAACAGGCACTTCGCCCATTTGGCCCGGCGCAACCTCGCCAATGCCCATTACATTATTAACCTGCAACGGGATTTGCTCTGGGTCGCCCTCAACAAGCAAAGGCTCATAGACCATCCGCATGACACCGCGCCCAACAATAAGCTGGTCTTCAATAACGCGCCTCACAGCGGCATCAAAGTTATATACGTCTAGCTGATACTGCAATCCGCGCTCTATGACGGTTGCAAGTTGTCTTCCGACCGGGTCACTGTCTTTGAAACGTCTGGATACGCGAGGTTTAGGCGTTTTGAAGTATAAAGAGGCTTTTAGCGTGTCAACATTGCTGTAAAAGATGTTCATGCGCGTTTCACGCATTACCCGGTCAGGGCTGTCATCTCTATATCTTGCAACGATGTCATGGCAGCGATTGCGCCAGCTTTCTTCGAATTTACGCGCTTTTGTAACTTCATAATTCCAATAAGCCGCACGGTCGCCCTTCTTAGAAGGCTCGCGGTCAAATGTGTAGGAATCTACCATTTAAAGTCTCCAGCCCGAAGGCTTGGTTGCGTTATCTAGGCCGGACATCATTTCGTCAATCGTAGGAGGCCGCCAAGGGTCTTCCTCAATCTCAGGAGCGCGGCGCTGATATGGTCTACACTGCGCGGAATAGCGAATCTCGTCGGCCGCGTGATCCTCTTGCGTAGTGTCAATATCTTCAACTCGATGTTTGTCATGGGTTAAAACTGGCAATGTTCTGATTGTATCAACACAGGTTTTGAAAAAATACATCATCGGTATTCCATCATCACCTATCAAGCGCTGACGCACCTGATCCCAACCTGCCACACGGCTATTATCCGCACGGCGAAACTTCACGCCCATCTTAGCAAGGCGCTCACCAATAGACGGGCCGCCATCAAACTTCCAAATACTTGGGTCGCCTACGCTAAAATCTATGCGCTCGTTGCGCTCTCTAGCCCTAATGCCTGCGCCAACTTCTTCTGCTGTCATCCGCAAGCCCACATTTGGCCTGCCTGACGAGCCATACCACTCTCGGTAGCGTATTAACGCGCCATCCGGGTATTCGTCATGGTCTTGGGAAACAGCCCACCAGCCAACGGAGAAAGGCGATGCGCTGCCCCAATCAAAAGACCTGAATTTAGTCCAGTTGCGCGGTATCTCAAACGGCCTGATAACGTGCAAATCACGCTTCCAGACATCGCCAAAGAAGCTGCCAACAACTAAATCCCAATCGCCTTCACGCAATGCACGGCCCAGTTCTTCAGGCAATGCACTAAAGCTAGAGGCATATGATGGGTCGATATATTTGTTATCAGCCATCTTGGCTGGGATATACATACTCAGCCAGCCCTTATCAGCGGCATTGTTCGGGTCGCGCATTGTATGATCGTAAAAATAGCTCTCAGCCGGGGCCGGGTCGATATAAAGCGCCTTTAAGAAGTTATGGCTCTGACCGCCGGGGTTAGCTGTCATAACCAGCCGTGGCAAAAATCCCTCTTGTTTTGGCTGGAAATTACCAAGCCTCATACGAGATTTAATATAGCCAAGCTGATAAGGGGTCATCTGACCGGCCTCATCTACCAGCGCTATGTGTATTTCCGTTCCTTGAATACGGTCGCAGTCGCTGTCCCTCTCCAGATACTGAAACTGAATAGAACTGCCATTGAAAAATTCATAGCGTTTGCGCGTCTCATTAAAGTTGCCAAGCTCTGAAGGCATTTCTTTCTTCAGGGGCTGAATGTGGTTGCTATCAAGCTCTGGCAATGAACGGCGAAAGATAAACGCCTGCAAGCCCGGATTTTCCAAACAAAAGCCAATAACGTCCCATCTACCAGAGTGAGACTTGCCACCGCCAAGTATTAGAGGCTTGCCCCGCCCTAGCGAACTAAGGCGGGGCAAGCCCCTGCGGCGCCTCCAAACAGTATCTGCTTGGCCTTGCATTTGTGCAAGAGCGCCTGCTTGGGCTGTGGCTGGTAATCCAGCTTTATGGTTTTCTGGGCCATTACATCATCTCTGCATCTGGTAAGATAGAGCCGCCATCCTCATTATCGTTGCCAGAACGTGCCGCGCCAGCTACGCCAGCGGTGATTGCCACAGGCCCGACAATGCCGTATTTCTCTAGTATCTTGACCGCTTTATCGTCAAAGATGACATAGTTGCGTTCTGCCGCCTCATCAGCCGTGGTTGTTGCTCTTGAACCAGCGGCACGGTATTTGATGCCGGGTATGCCAAACTGAGTCATCAATTCACTAGCAAGCCTATCACCGCGTCCATAAAGTTCGTTTTGCCGATTTTGACTTTCAAAGAATTTTTTTAAGTCTCTTAGTATGTCATCACCAGTTGGTGAGTAACCTTCTGGGGGGATTTTTTGCCCCATCCAATTACTTTTAGTGTCTCCTTTAATTGCTGCCAAAGCCTGAAAGTCAAAATTGCTATACGCTTCAGGCTCACCAGCTAATAAATCATCAACAAGATTTTCTATTTGTTTTTGCACAGCTTTAGGCTGCTGGCTTAACGGCAAGTCATAATCCAGCAATTCGTCAGGCTTGGGAGTTAGGCCGACTTTGTACATTTTGCCGCCTTCACCCTCTTTGTAAGGTGTAACCGTAAAGCGCGTACCATCTTGGTTCTTGAGAAAAGTAAGCTGTGTACCGTCTTTCATTGCAATTACTGAAGCGCCAGTCTTCGAAAAGTTTGGCAAGAATGATCCTTTCATAGGCGAGTTATACGGCGAGTTTTCGTTGTACAGAGCTGCTTCCATAACAGTCTTTGCATCTTTAATGTCATAAGATCTGTAGCCGTCAACATCATCAGAGCCGAGTTCTTGAGGAAGAACTCGCGCTGCTTGGCTATCGCCGTCGTAATCAAGTTTGACTAATGGACGATTATCGCCTGAGACTTCTTGTTTGTAAAACTTCGCTATGTCCTCGCTATCAGTAAAGTACAGTCCATAGCCATAAGCCTGTGCGCCCTCACCAGTGCCGATCATCTCAAGCCTGAACTCATCAAAATCTGCGCCAGAGCCATGAAAGGCTATAATGCCGGGTTCAGTTTCTGTTGGCGGCATAATAGAAACAGGGTTGTCAGCCGTTGGTGGCTCAAACTTGCCTGTCTCAAAATAACGCGCCTGTGCCAAATCCATTGCAGAGCCTGCAACCTGATTAGGGTCGCCCCTTGTCGCATCAACAGCATTATCAATACCGCTAGCAAGCCTGCCAGCCCGTGGCGCTTTTAACGCCGTACTAAGCGCAGCAGCCGCAGGAAATGCAGGCGGGAACAACGCCCCAGCCGCCATAGCTACATCACCAGCAGCGCCGCCAGTCTGCATAACAGCATCAATATACTTACCCTGCTGCACATTATCGCTAAAGCCGGGCAATAACTGCCCCGGATTAGCTGGGTCAGGTGCCTTGCCGAAATAATCAGCTATGCCAGCGCCGGGCAGAAATAACGAGCCAGTCGCACCAGCCTGATAAGGCGTAATGTCGCCTAAAGCAGGCTCACCAAACTTAGAAAAATCCGATATGCGCTTTGGCTTATTGCTAAAAAAACGGCTATCACTAAACGGATCAGCCCTAGCATCACTCGCTAGCTGCTGCGCCATCATGCGCCGTGCAAATCCCTGTGGACGTTCTGCCATCTAAATAATCCTCTAGCGCACGCCTGACATGCAACACGCGCCCCTGCGAGCCTTGCCAGCCAGTAAGCGGCACACAAGCCCAGCCATCAGGCACAGGGTCTTCAGCGAGGGCATAGCGTACCTGCAACCTGAAACTCCGATATTGTAATTAAAGGCGCTGCCAAACAGCTTTGCCGAAATGCTGCTCCATAAAACGCAAAGCAGTATCGCTATTCTTAAAAGATGGTTCAGGAACAACCAGTGGCGGCGACCAATCATCCCAAGAAGGACGGTATTTCTGCATCTTCCTATACTCAGCTATGTTGCTCGCACGCCAGACCCAGCCAACAGCACGCATCAAGCAATAATGCTCATAAGTAAAGCCAAGATGCTCAAAACGGCTCGAATGGTTAACCCAGACGCTCTGCAAGCGCATCTCACCGCACATCGAAACTATCTCATCAATGTTCTGTTGCGTGCAGAAACGCTTGTCTCTGGACAGCATAGACGCGCCAATACCATCCAAGAACTCACGCCTGTTGCTGCCATCAAAAGGCGCAAGGTCAATAATACGCGGTCCTGCGTGCAACCTGAAACTCCGATATTTTGCAGAGACGGGCGTGTTTGTATATCGCCTTCGTCGCCGCCGACAGCCGGGCGTGGGGGCATGACCGGGGGCGGGTCAAAATCCTGTACCGCCTTTCGAGGGCGGTAACTCAAGGCCCGTAACTCATTGATACATATAGAATAGTGCGTAGAGAATTACGTAATCACTACAAAATCACTACAACTTATCCTGCTGGCGTTACGTCTATGACCTCTGCATCGTCACCGCGCATTATGTTTATCTGCACTGCTACACCACTACCTTTGCCAGCCTCTGCGCCAAACGTGGCTTTCTGAGTGCGCTCTAGGTACCAGCTATCGGCTCGCCAGTCCTTTTCTCCAGCTTTTCCAATGCGCTGCACCCTGAGAGCCACAGCCTCGCTCTCTGCTGAGCGTACCTCGACACCGAACTCACTGTCTTCCTGTAGCCATCGCGCTAGAGTGTTCTCATGCACTCCAACGGCCTGCGCTGCATGTATCTTCGGCACGCCATCTTTAAGCAGAGCAAGCACTGCGTCCTTCTTGTCATCTCTGACAAGCACCGAGCTGCTAGACTTTGCTGCGGCTAAATCACTGTGATCTCTTCTTGGTTGCGGTTGCACCACTGCAACTGGTTGCGTTGGTTGCACGGTTGCATCTGGTTGCGATACTTGGTTGCGCTTACGCAGAGCCTTCTTTACTGCAAGCGTGAGAGGCTTATCTGATACCCACTCTTCTTTCTTGCAGCGCTTCTGTATCGCTTGCCTGCTAACCTCATAGTCCTTGGCTACGCTAGAAAAGCCCTCGCCTTCTTGCACACGCAATCTTATCTCATCCCAATCGACTTGGGCTGGCTGAAACTTTCTCATGGATTTCCCGGTGGTTGCTTTTGGTTGCGGCCTGTTACTGTAGCGCAACCACATCTTGTGTTATTGTAAGAAAATGATAACCGATTTCGCGCACTTCGCAACCCCCTTGATATAAAAAATCAATAACTGTTGCAGCAATGCAATCAAAGCCTGTAATGCAACCGTATCAGCGCATCTCTATATCTGCGCTTTACGGCCTTTCCATCACTTCCTAGCCCTAACATCCGTGCAAGGCGCGTCCAGGGCGCTCCTCTGGCCTTAAACGCCGCCCCATGAGCTACAGCCCAGACCAGCTTTCTGTCTTCTTCTGGCATAATAACTGTAAGCCGCAACGCCTCATCATAATCGCTTATCTGCTTTGCATCAGGCTTGATGATTGTCTCACCCTGCTGTGTCCAGCCATAGCCATGCCAATCAAGCGGATAATCAGGCCATGAGGCTAGCTTTGCCTTGCGCGTGGCTGGCGGCAAACGCCTGTCTGTCTCAGCGGCTTCTAAAAATAAGCTATGAATCTGATTAACGTCCATCATACACCTTTTCCATTTGTTCTATAAAATAACGCTGTTGAAACTGGTTGCCCTGCCAATAAGCTCGTCTGGCCTGCTTGAAACGGTCTACAGAGTATTCCTTACGCAATCGCGCCCAGACTTTATCCTGTCTGATGGCCCAATTATTGACCTTTCTTTTTGCAACTTTAGAGCGATAATTAAAGTTCATGCTCTTAGCTGTTTTGCTAATAAGTTGCTGAACCATATAATTTTCAATTTTAGGGCTTGACGGATTTTCAGGCATCATTAAAATCAACTCCGTTGTCTATCTTAACAAAGATTGAAAGCTAAGATTTTGAATCTTTTATATAGATAAATAATCATTCGCTCGCTTCGTCTGTGTAAAGATATCTGTGTTAAGATAACTCTATATAGATCGTGTTGCATTTCGCGCCGCAAACTCACGCCAGCACACATCATTGCAGCACAAAAACGTCCCTGCACCTGTGATAATCCACGTTCCATCTGCATGTTTATGTAGCTTTCCGCACAACGCGCAGTTGTCTTCGCCTTGGCTCACGCCAGACATCATCAGTGGCTTTCTGCTTACTGCCTTCTTCTTCTTCACTGCTTATGGCCCTCACTTGCTTTGCCATCTCCGCCAGCAAATAAGGCTCGCTCAAATAGCCCCTCTGCTTTAGTGGCTCTGGCGTGTCTATCCAGACGATATCGAGGCTGAGAGCCCTCACAGAGCCTGTATATTGACGCTCGATGTCCCAGGCATCAGCAATGCGAAAGATACCCATGCCATCAGCTATTAGCCGGGCATACTCATCACGAGCTATCTGCATGGCTTGCTGCTCTGTCATCCTGTACATTCCCCGCCATCGGCCTGACAAAAGAAGCTTTCATCATCAAAAACCCAGTCACTCTGACGGCCTACAAAGTCTGTAAACTCTGCCAAATCACGGCCTTTTCTAAATGTTGAGCCTGTTTCCTGCTCCATCCTGATCCACCAATCGGCTTTGCTGGGCATGGTTTTGGCTATGTTTGCCAATATCTTTTCGCTTTTGAGAAAACACATATCGCAGTTGCCAAGCGGTGTTGTGCCGTTGACGCTTTCCAGCTGCAAATCAAATGGCTGGCGTTGCCAAAAATCAAAGATGTCTCGCTTTGCTACACCAGCCTCACGCAACGGATACCAATAAAGCCATCGGTCTTTGCTGTCGGTCTTTGCCCGGTGTGCTTCATCTGCTCTAATGCCAACCGCAGCCGACCATTGCTTCCAATCTAATTGCTTTGTGAGGTATCGCTTCATCGTTAGAATTTTTAATTCGGTGGTGCAAAAACGCATTACTGTGTTTGGCAAATATTTTTTACGCCTTATCAAAAGCTCAAAAGGCTCGCCGGACATTGCATGGTCATGCCAGCTTGCGACGCGGTATGTAGCTTTATTGTCAAATCGGTCATACTCAAGCCAAACAATCGGCACACCCCAACGCACAGATATTTCGTTTACAAACTCCAGTGTTTGAGGCATCTCCCTGCCTGTGTTGGCAAACATTACCTGACATCGCTCTGGCAAATCGCCGTTTGCTTGCAGTATTTCATGCAACATAAACGCGCTTGTTCTGCCACCGCTAAAACTGATTTGCACATTGCCATCAGGCAACTTGTAGGGATTATCTGTCATAGCCCCTCTGCCTTTTTGATTGTCTCGCCTATGCGCTGGGCTATCTGCGGCACAATGGCGTTACCTAGCCCTTTAAGTCTGTCCACCCTTCTGGGTATCCCATGAGCCACTCGACCCACTGCGGGTTCAGTTGCCCACCAGTCTTTTGCTGGTTGTCTGTGTGCTGTACCGCTACATCGAGCGTATCCATCGACACCTTGCCGTTCCGTATCCGACCCCCTTGGTAACCGCCCTTGTGATCCCTCGTTGTCGGTGTCGGCCACATCCTCACTTGGTCTGATAGGTTCGCCCCAAACACTAGGTCGGGGTTGGTCTGGCTGATGCGCCTGCCCCTCTCGTCCAGCTTGCGCGGCCCACCCGTCCCGTCCGTTGTGCGCGGTGTTGCCCACCAGCCGCTGCCCTTCTTCAGCAAATCGGGTGACATCTGGTTCGCCGTGGCTGTTGGTGTGTGCAATAATCCAGAGCCTATCTCGTCTGTGCGGGGCGTTGACACCGCAAGCTGGCACAATAAACGTCCTTGTGGCGTAATCTTGGGCTTCCAAGTCAGCAAGCACTTGGTCGAGGCCCAATGCGATGTGACCATAAACATTCTCGAAAACGCACCAAGCGGGTCTTTTGCGTGAAATAATTTGGCTAATGTACGGCCAGATGTGGCGGTCATCCTCTGTGCCTCTCTGCTTTCCGGCAACACTGAAGGGCTGGCAGGGATATCCGGCTGTGAGTATGGTGTTTCTGGGGTTTGTTGCTGGAATAAGTCTATCTGGTTCATTTGCAAGCTCCTTTACATCTTCTGCTATCTGAACATCAGGCCAGTGCTTTGCCAGCACCTTGCGGCACCACGCATCTGTATCGCAGAACAGCACAGGCTTGGATAAGCCAGCTTGCTGAAAGCCAAGGCTGAAGCCGCCTATGCCAGAGCAGAGATCAATATGATGCATAAGCTCAGTCATCGAGCGACACCCTGCCCTCGAATATCGCAATCTCTAGCTCGTCATCAGTTAGGTCATCCCAGATTAAATCTTGGTCTGACTTCTTGGGCGGGGTTTTCTTCGGCGCTTTAGCAGGCGCTGCTTTCTTGCTAATAGTCTTGCCACGGGACAGCCGGGCTAATTGCTCTACAGTGCTGAATGATAATTCACAGCGTTCACAAAAACGCCTGCGCCTTATAGACTTCTTATAAGGGCGGCTGTCTTTCACGATTGTGCGGTTATTGCAGGCAGGGCAAAGCATATAGCTGCTCCTCTTCTGCTTCTGTCAGG
>Ga0209634_1002028_pt1 | contig 14394 bp, 20 predicted proteins | sample LinPmetageLP40_FD_184043 | JGI IMG/M metagenome (GOLD analysis project Ga0209634, IMG submission 184043) | Marine viral communities from the Pacific Ocean - LP-40 (SPAdes) (version 2) | ecosystem: Environmental > Aquatic > Marine > Oceanic | place: Pacific Ocean | collected 2010-08-26
ATACTCCAATATTAGATTTTATGGAGGAGAAGATAAATATGTTTGGGAGAAATGAGATATGGGGGGAAGATGGTGATTGGAGTAATGCTATGTTGGATCCAGAATTCGAAGCGGAATTATTGGTATACGATAGTTTACTATGTAATGTATCTGAAAAAGTAGTATGTGGTGAATGTATAAATGAGGATAATAGGTTATGGATAAAATATTATAAGAGCAATGACGATGATACTGAAATAATATTCGATGCGGATTTTTAGATTGGAATTAATATAATAATAAATAAATAAGAGTTATGAGTAAAAACACGGCAAAGCAATTGTACACGCAAACGATGGAATGGTTACCAATCGTGGGTATTCAACGTAAAAAACACGTTAAAACGCAAACTAGAACACGCTTTAATAAGCCAAATAGATAAATCACAACGTATATCTAACTATATATAAAGTGTGACCTACAAATATGTTTAGCTACTGATATTAGTAGTTTAGTATATAGTATGTGTCATGAAATAGGCTAATATATGAGGTAAAATGTGGTTGGTGTTAACCCTTATGTGTCGCAAGCCAACCCTCTTCGACTCGAAACGTATATACTCGTGAACAATTGAGGATAATGCAATATTCATAAGTGAACATAATGTAGACATTGTGGATACGTCAATAAACATATGTTTAAATTGGGCATATGACAATTCCAAATGATGTTTACAACGATTCATAACGGCTTATGTGGAAACATTTGGATACCAGGGTAATGGTTCGTATATTTACGTATAAGAAATAAAGGTTATGGAAAATATAATTAAAGGTAGTGAGCCAATCCCAAAGTATGTGTTAACAGTTGATATCAATTGTGGATATGAAAACATATGGCGTGGAGATGATATTAGCGACGGCATACATTACAGAAACATCGCAATTAAACATTGGGGCAAAGACGCAGTAGCGCTATTGCCAGCATAATATATTAGAAATAAAATAGTAATAATAACTATGGGGGTACAGACTACGACGGTGCGCCCTTACTTGTACGCGGGTACGCCTTAAATAATTATTACCACCGACGTACTTACTACATACCTATTACATACTGGATTACATATTATTTATACCGTTATGCCCGCATACCGCCGCATATATATCGCTATAATACCACGCGCGTTGATATCCATATAGCGTGTATACGCGAGGTAAAAGGTGTATGGGTACTCACAGCTCGTATACGATCTTACACATCGGATTGTATATACTTATATCTTAGATATTGTAATTATTGATAGTATGATAATAGCGATGAAGGAACTCACCGCTATACTAACACCTACAATAAGTGATAGGGTAGATTTAACATACTTGTGGAAATCATTTTTATTCATAATCTAATATTACAGACCCCCAAAAAGGGGGTCTTTTTCCTATTTGACGCCAAAATTTAAGAAATCGTAAAATGGCAACCTTATTTTTTCAAAACCTTTTTGGCGTCGAGGAAAATATATATTTATATTTAATATCTGTTTAAAAAGTTAGGATCATCAATTAATTTATTAAATTTACTTCTTATAGATTGTATTTCGTTAAATGCTTTGTTAAAACTCTTCTCCGTCGTATTAATATCATTATTCAGTGTTTTCTGAATACCTATAATATCATTCTCTATGGTTCCTATTTTTTTCCTAGTTTTGGTTAGATTTTCGTATGAGTCTTTTTCCATTAGACCTTTTATTGAATTCATATGTTCTGTCATATCATTCAGCTTGTCTTGCATGTCTTTATATCTAACAGAATAGATATTTGAGGAATGCTGACTCGACTCCAGTAACGATGCATGTGAAGATTTTACTTTACGCAATAACAATACACCATATACTGTTCCTACGGTTAAAATCCCACTAATAAAATAAATTAATTCCATTGTCCATTTTTATATACCCCAATATACGAACCCCCATCAAAGATTCCACATAATTTTATAAAATAAATGTAAGTATATTGTATATACGGATGTATAGATGCGGGTATGTATAAGAGAAAGAGTCGTTTTTCACCTTTTGTATATTTATAATAAAAGTATATTATGCCTACAATAACTTTCGATCAACTAAATGGAAAAGGAATATTAAACCCTGATACTTTTGATGCTAATCAAACTTATAATATAACCATGGGAGCTCCTACTTGTAGTGGTTCTGCATATTTTACAATGGAAGCTACTCGGGATGCAAATGGAGTTTTTGATGGTTTTAGTCCTCAACCTGCTAAGGCAAATTTTACTAATTTTGTTAATATTAATCAAGATACTTTAATTCAATCTAAATCCCCAGGGGAATTTGAAAGCCATGTATGGTCTATAGTTATTCCTCCAGGAGGGGGAACATTTGATTATTTCCCCCTTACCACAACGTTTAATGGTACAGTATTTCTTAGAGGTACTGGTGGTATAACATTTACTTATAGTTAAAAGTAATGCACGGGAGGCTTGGTTTCCCGGGATAGGGTTCGTATATTTACGTGTTCGAATGGTTCGAGCGATTAATTAAAAATAAAGGTTATATGTTAAATTTACAAGAAGTATTAGATTTCATTAAAAATTCAGATCAATCAGAATTTAATAAAATTAAAGAGGCTGTTTCTATTCGTAAATCAGAATTAAGTTATTCAGCTAAAGTATCATTTAGAGTAGGTGATACAGTAGGTATTGATCATAAAAAAATGGATCCTAATAAAATATTTAGAATCACTAAAATTAATAATAAAAATATTAAAGTTTCAGGTGATGATGGTTCATATACAGTTTCACCAAGTTTATTAGTAAAAAAATAAAAAAGTAATGCACAGGAAGCTTGGCTACCCAGGCTTCCTTTCGTATATTCACGGTATAATAATTAAAACAATAAAAGGTTATGATAGATTTACAAAGTACATTTTTTAAAAGTAAAGAAGAGTTAAGAGAAATCGCTCCAAGTATATTCTCAACTAAACCCTCTCCCGAGGTTTCAAGCAAATATTCACATATCCCAACTGATAAGTTAATTGATGATATGGAATTATTAGGTTGGAAAGTAGCTGATGCTAAAGAAGTTCAATCTAGAACTCCTAAAACTTCTGGTTATCAAAAACACCTTGTTGTTTTTAGAAATCCTGATATTGTAATTAATCAATTACCTAAAGGTATTACTAGAGATGATAAATCTCCTACAGGTTATAGAAAAGAAGATGGCACATTTGCAAAAGCTAATTCAATTGATACTGTTTTCCCACAAATATTATTAACTAATTCACATGATGGTAAAAATGCATTTACATTTACGGCCGGATTATTTAGAATGATTTGTGAAAATGGTTTAGTTATATCTACTAATGAATTTGAAAAAGTTGCTATTAGACATATGGGATATGATTTTGAAGAGTTACAAAAGCAAATTAATGAAATGGTTAAAAAATTACCATTAACAGTAGAATCGATGAATAAAATGATCGATACTAAAATGGGGGAAAAATCGATTTTAGATTTTGCTAAAAATATGTTAGCAGTTAGGTTCCCAGAAGAAGAATTAAAAAGAATTACCATTGATATGGATGATTTTATTACTCCAGTTAGACCCGAGGATAAAGGAGATGATTTATGGAGTATATTTAATGTAATCCAAGAAAAAATCATTGAAGGTGATTTTGAATATACTGTAGGTACTAAACATAGAAAAGCTAGACAAATTAAAAACTTTAAACAAGATATGGATTTGAATAGTAAAATGTTTGATGTTGCACTTCAATATGTCAATGCGTAATGGAAAGAATAACTAAAAATAAAGCGAAGGGGTTTATCCCCCTTCGTGAAAACTATGGAAACACGGATTTAGAGCACGCTAGATATTTTACGTTAACACCTAGCAAAAGAGGAGAGGGATGGGAAGATATAACGTATTATACGGATAAAAAGTATGGATTATATGCTAATAAAGGTGATGGAGATCAATGGGTATATATATTATCAAACCCTTCAACACCTGGAATTTTAAAAATAGGTTATACTAAAAAACACCCTGAAGAACGAGCTAAACAAATATCATCAGCAACCGGTGTTGCTCTTCCCTATAAAGTAGAGTGGGCTTATCAATGTTTTAATGGTGAATCTGTAGAGCGTGAAGTACACCATAAATTAAAGTCACAACGTGTTAATAATAATAAAGAATTTTTTCAAATTAACTTGGAAGAGGCAAAAGAAATAATTAACTTAATAGGTAATAAGTTTAAATAGATATTTATGAATACAATGACTAAAAGGTTTAAGGAAATTAATAAACAAAAAAATATTAAATTTAACAGTATGTCAAAACAACAAGAATTAAACAATACAAAATCAGAATTAATAGATGATTTATTAGCTACAGAAACAGTAATGGAAGAAATTTGGAGATACCACCCAGATAATCCTAGTAAAAAAGATATTATTAAAGAATATGATATTTTAAAACAAATTAAATCTGATGTAGAAAAAGAATTAGACGAATTAGATAAATAATACATATTTATAATAAAATTCGATTATGGCAATATTCCACCCATCACCAGGAGCTTGGTTTTCTTTTACAAAAAGACTAGATAACCAGAATCTTCCTGTAAATGAACTTAAAAGTAAATTTTATAAAGAACAACTTTTATTTGAAAATTTTGTTTCAAGTCAAGTATCTCAACAATATTTGCAAAATAATTCTGCGCAATTAAACAATCAATTGCATCAAGCAGGGAAAAGATATGGTAAACAGGAAATTTTATCTGCTGTTTTTAATCCTCTTAATGGACCAATAGAAACTATAAGTGGTGGTGAAACTCAAATATTAATTACTTTAAAAGAAGCAGTTACTGTAGATACTGGTAGTGGTATCCCATTTATTGATGTTAATAATGATCAGTTAGGTGGTGGTAGTGCTTCAACTGCAAGATATACATACTATGAGTCAACAGGGTTACAAATGAGATTTGCATTTGACCTACCAGCATCTCCTAATAATTCAGGTGTAGTTGCCGCAAATGTAATTGCAGCAGATATTTCTCTTGTAGGTGCAATTACTACTAATACCTTAGATGGTATGACTGGTGCTGTAAATAGTAATAATGTCACATTTACAGCAGCTCAAGGAACAGGTGGAACAGGGTTCCAAAATGTTAAAACCGATACTAGAACCAATGGTGCTGGAGATGGATTAGATACAATTACATTTTTAACATCAGCATCTGCAGCTACTTACTCCCCAGGACAAACTTTAACATCTACCGCAGGAAATATTTTTGATGGGACAGGAGCAATTACATTAACAATTGATTCTAATATATTAACTGTAGATACACTGTCAATGGCTGGTACAGCAGTAAATTTAAATGGTGCTACTGTTGTAAATGAAGATGGTGCAACAACTGATTTAACTTACACATCAACTTCAACAAGGGGGTCAATTCCTGATTAATACTTAAACTATGTATATATATAAAGCAAAATGTGACAGAGTAGTAGATGGGGATACCATTGATGCTACTATTGATCTTGGATTTGATACCTGGAAAAAAATTAGAATTAGATTAGTTGGTATTAATGCTGCAGAATCTCGTACTAGAGATTTAGAAGAAAAAGCAAGAGGATTAGCTGCTAAACAGTATGTTAAAGATATTTTAAATAAACATAATAATGAATTTATACTACACTCACAAGGTGTTGGTAAATATGGTAGATGTTTAGGTGATATATTTTTAGGAGATGTTAAATTAAATGATTTATTAATTACAGAAGGACATGCTGTAGCTTATTTTGGTGGTAAAAGATGATAGATAAAAATAAGATTTTTAATTTGTTTGTTGAGGGTAAAGAAATTACTGACGAAAAAACAAAAAAAGATATTAAAAAATTTATGGAAGGACCTATTGCTAAATTAGGTATGTTTGTAAAATTAATCCAAAATCATCAAGTATTTCATCAAAAATTAGATAAGTTTTTAAAGCAAGAAAAACCTAATTTTAATAATAGTACAACTAAAGAAGCAGCTGAGTATTCGATTTACAATAAATCTTGGGGATATATTAAAAAAATTGATTTATCTCACCATGATGATGTAAATGCTATATTAACTTTTGACCCTAAATTATTATATAATACATTAGGAATGTCAATAAAATATTTTGAAGAAATAGAAGAATATGAAAGATGTGCCCATCTCCATAATATTCAAGAAGTAGTTAAAAGAATTTAAAAAATAATTTGGAATATCTACTTCCCTCTCGTACATTTATGTCACGGGTTTAGGAAAAAAGGGATAGAGATAAAGGGTAATAAAAGGCAATAAAAGGGGGATAAAATTAATAATAATAAATAATAAAGTTTACAAACATGAGAAATAGAAACTTACTATACAGAAAATTAGATGCACTAGATAGTACACTAATGAATTTACACAGAATAGTAAACACCCAGGAACCAGCATCAACTTATAAATCAGCTGTAGAAAAGGCTCAGAATCTTACAGAAGACATTAAAAGTATGATTGAAAGAGAACCATTTTCAGCAAATGAACAAAATTCTATTAGATAATTAAATGTGAATCGATTTAATAAATTAATAAATGCCTTTGGTAACCTTGATTTAATATATGAAGGTATTAAAAATAGAGTATTTACTAATAAAGAGGTTGAAGAAATAGCTTCAATTAGATATGGTATATGTTTACAATGTCAATATTTTGATAATGTAGGCACTCATTGCGCATTACCCGGTATGCAGCCATGTTGCTCAGATTGTGGTTGTTCATTACCTTTAAAAACTAGATCGATGGCAGCGGGTTGCCCCAAAAACAAATGGGTACCATTTATACCAAAAGAAATGGAAGAAGAATTAAAAGAAAATTTAAAATAAAAGTTATGAAATTATCAGCAGAACAAATTCAATCTAATTGGAAAATATTTTTAAATAATATTACAGTACATATCCCAGGTAACAGAGGAGAATGTTTAACCAATTTTTATAAACGTTATGAAGAACGTATTATATTAATGCCAGCTGCTCATAAAAAGGAATATCATGGAGCATTCCCAGGAGGATATGTTGCTCATGTAAATAAAGTAGTTGAAGGGTCTCTTAGGTTATATGATATGTGGGAAGAAATGGGGTGTGATATGACTACGTTTACTAAAGAAGAATTAGTATTTTCTGCTATTAACCATGATTTAGGTAAAATGGGAGATAAAGATCATGATGCCTATATACCCCAAACAGATCAGTGGAGAAAAGATAAACTAGGTGAAGATTATATGTTTAATAAGAAATTAGCATTTGCTGCCGTACCAGATCGTGGTTTATTTTTATTACAACAACATGATATTTCATATTCATTTAATGAAATGTTAGCTATTCAAACTCATGATGGTTTATATGATACAGCTAATGAAAAATACTTAAAAGGGTATATGCCAGAACAAAAACCTCGCACATCCTTACCATTTATTTTACATCAAGCTGATATGATGGCGGCACGTATTGAATTTGAAGTAGAATGGTTACCAAAGTTTTCCCAAAATAGCGTGGTCGAGCCAAAGAAAAATTATACATTGAAGGGAAACATAAAATCATCTAAATCTAAAGCACTTAATACAGTTTCAAGTCCTGGGTTAAAAAATATGTTAGACAGTTTATGATAATAGAAATTATATTAGGAATATTAGTCGTTACCTTTGGGTTTACGACTTTTAATCTTCTTCGCAAGAATGAAAAAGCAGAAGATATTATTGTCTCCCAGCAAGAATTTATAGATAAAATAGAGGAGCACATCTCCTTCTCCGAAAAAAGACTTAAACAAATAGACGAAAAAGGAACATTTAAGTCAGATGATGAAATAGGTTGGTTTTTTACAGAAATACAAAAAATCCAATATCAATTATCTCAATTTAAAAAGAACCAATAACATTATATGCAACCACCTATTAGGAAAAGACGGAAGAAGTCTAAGAATTACTTTACTCAGGATACGGAAAATGCTATAGTAAAATATAACAACGAACCAGATCCTAAAATACGTAGTGATATATACCAACACGAAATTCATTTTGCATTTTTTAAACTTACACAAAATATAATTCATACATTTAAATTTTATCATACTGAAGTTGAAAATTTAGAACATCTACAACATGAAATAATTACCTTTTTATTATCTAAAATGCATTTATTTGACCCAACTAGGGGAGCAAAAGCATATTCTTATTTTGGTACTATTGTTAAACGTTGGTTAATATTATATAATACTAAAAATTATAATAAAAAAATTAAAAAAGTAGGAGTTGAAGTTTTAACATTACCAACTTCTACTTATACTTACAGCCAAGGAGAGGAAAAAGTTAAAAGTGATTTAGACAAATACGTTGATATTTTTGTTAATTATACATCAGAAAATATTTATGAATTATTTCCAAAGAAAAATGATGCTCAAATAGCAGATGCAATTTTAGAATTATTTCGTAAAAGAGAAGATTTAGAAGTTTTTAATAAAAAAGCACTTTATATTTACATTCGTGAAATGGTTGATGTTAAAACTCCAAAAATTACCAAAATAGCGGATAAACTTCATGATATATTTAAATCTCAGTATGTTTTCTTTTTAGAAAATGGTTATACTAGATTCTAAATTTTATCTATATCCATATTTATAACCAAAAACATTATGGGATCATTAGATAATATAGTATTCAAGAAAAAAAAGTTTTCAGATATATTAAGTGAAATATACGATAACCAAAAGAAAAAAGAAGCTCAAATTACAGGTTTAATTTCAGAATTAAAACCACTTATAAATGATATAGGTGATGCTACTTTAATTGTTCCACTTATTAAGGAATATATGGAAATTGGCGTTCGTAACGATGAACAATTAATTAAAATGGCTACTATAGTACAACGTGCGCTTAATAACAGTAGCGGTGATGAATCCATGGGTATAACAGAAGAAGAAAAACAACAATTAATGGAGGAATTAGATAAATTAAATACTAATTACGAAAATAAAAAAGAGTAATGTCATACGGATTTACAAGTGTAAATAATCAAGTAACTTCTGGAGGTAATGACCAATCTACTTTATTAGATTTAGTTAATGGGTTAGGAAATAATTTAATATCTGTTAGAGTAACAGACATTATATTAGATGAAACTCACCCTAAATTTGATCAATATGGGGCTTGGAGTGGTATAGGCACTATTTTATATGAGGATATTAGGCCTGGAAATGTTGTAGGAAATGGAGAACCTTTTGCGAAACCTTTATTACCAAATTTTAAAAACTACCCAGTAGTAAATGAAATAGTAGTAGCTTTTTACCTACCTAATCAAAACATTAATAATGGGATTGAAAGTAAATCATATTATTATTTACCACCAGTTTCAATATGGAATACACCTAACCTAAATGCAGTCCCAGATACATTAACTTCGGGGGTAAAAACAACTCAACCCACACAAAGAAAAACTTACCAAGAAATTCAAGATGGGCAAGTAAGACAGGAAAGTAATGAAGAAGTTGAATATAATTATAATTCTCCATTAGTGGGGGGAAGTTTTGAACCTAAAAGCAATATTAGACCCTTATTATCCTTTGCAGGTGATGTAATTTTAGAAGGAAGATTTGGAAATTCAATTAGATTTGGTAGTACTACTAAAAATAAAATTACTTTTAACCCTGATGAACTTAATACTAAAGCAGGAACTAATGTAAATAAAGAATTTTATACAAGAAATAATTGGTCTTCTCAGGGAACTAATGGAGACCCCATTTTAATATTAAGAAATGGTACAATAAACTCTGATGAACCAGGATATATCCCCTTGGTAGAAAGTATTAATGAAGACCCCTCATCAATTTATTTAACAAGTACCCAAGCAATTCCCTTAAATACTAACTTTAATTCTTATCCCGCTATCTCTAAAGAACCTAGAAGCATTAGTTCTTATAGTAGTAGCCAAGCTATAGTTTCATCTGAAAGAATAATTATAAATGCAAGTAAAGATAGTGTATTAGTAGATTCTAATGACAATATAGCTTTATCTTCTATTAATGATATAGGATTATACTCAAGAAATGGAAATATAAATTTAACTGCAAATAGAGTTAATATTGGTAACATTAATGCTAGTGAAGGAGTAATATTAGGAGATAAATTTATAACAGATATTAAATTTCTTTTACAAGAAATGAAAATATTAATGAATAATCTTAGTTTAGAGCCTAAATTGATACGAACACAGGGAGCAGCAGATAATGTTAATATACAAATAAATTCAATATTAGATAATATTAATAATTATACTTCTAATACTATAAAAATATCGTAATGGAACTAGGAGAAGAAGCATTAAATACCTTAATAAATAAATTTATGGAAACCCCCGCGGGGGAAAAAATAGCTTCTAATGAAACTGTTTCATTATTACTTCAAGAACAAGATCAATTAAAAAAAGCGTTTACTGTACTAACATTAAAAGAAGGTGAAAATCAAGGAAAAAATGATGAGCAGATTGAAAAGAAAAAATTAGAATTAAGTGATAAAATTAGTAGTGTAAATAAAAAAATAGCAGATAGAAAGCCATCTTTTAAATATACTGTTGAGTCTACAGAAAAAAATGATGAGGGTAAGTTAATAAAAGTCCAAGTAAATTATGTTTATGATATACAGGGAAGAGTATATGATGCAACTACTACAAAACCTTTACAAGGTGTACGTGTTGTACCTGGGGTTTATGCTGATATAGCTCCACCCCCAACAAGTAATTTAGCTCAAACAGAATTATCAACAACAGAAATTAATATTGATCCCTCTAACTATACTTATGTTCCTGTTTCTTACTTAAATGTTGAACTTGATTCTGAAAAAGAATCAGGAGTTAATGTTTATAAAAAATCTACAACAAAAACCATAACGGATAAAGATGGTTATTTTAAAATTAAAATTACCCTACCAACCATAGCTTTTAATAGTACAACACCTTTATTTTTTGCTTTGATTTTTACTTCAAAAGGTTATGTACCACAAAATACCTTAATAGTAAAGGGTGATAAAACTATTAAAACAGATTTAAAAGCTATAAGTGTAACTAGTATAAAAGAGGTAGCTAATACTATAAAGAAAGAAACAATAGTTAAAGCTAATGAATTTTTGGACAAAAAAGTTGAAAAATATGTAATGGAGCCAGTTGAATTAGTTTTAAATACTAGACAAAAAAGTGTTAGTAAATTGCATAAAATAGTACAAGAAAAATTATTACCTCTTGCTATTCAATTATTATTAGCTTTTGGTATTTCAAAAATAACAGAAGAAAATCAGAAAACTTGCCCCCGTAAAGAACAATTAGAATTAATAATTAGAAAAAGAAATGGAGTAACAAGGCAACTAAATAATATTTATAAGTCTGTTGCTACAAATACGGCTATAGCAGGTGTGTTTGCATTACTTGCAAAACAATTAAAGGGGATAAGTATGAAAATAGATAGTTTACCTATACCCCAAGCAACAGGTCTTCCTCCATCTAAAGATTTTGGGGGTTTAATAAGTTCCCAACTTTATTCATCTACTGGAAAACTTCAAAGAATAAGTAAGTTATTAGATGAAATATCTGACAATAATAAACAATTAAATAAAAAATTAATATTAGCTTTAATCTATATTTTAGCAGGAATTATAACAGTCTTATTATTACTAAAAACAATAGATAATATGTCACAAGAGTGTGCTGAGGAGTTAGGGTTAGAAGTTGAGCAATTAGCATTTGATCAAGAATTATTAGATTTAACTATTGAACAGGGTCTAGATGGTAACCCTGCAATAAATGAACTAAACGGGTTTATATTAAGTGTAGAAACTGATGATCAAAACCCAGTTGGAACATTAAAACGTAGAAGAGCTATTGCTAAAGATAATAGAGGTATTACATTATTAAAAGGAGAATTATCATTTAGTTCAAATGATCAAATTTTACTTGATGAATTAATATTTTATATACAACAAAATAATTTAAAAGCTTAATAAGCTAATATTTATAATAAATCATTAAAAATGAAATTAAGTCAATTAAAATCAATAGTAAAAGAAGCAGTAAAAGAAGCAATTCAGGAAGAAATAAAAGATATACTTCTTGAAGCAGTTAGGGTTCCAAAAACTATAGTTGAAACTAATAATTCAACTACCCCTCAATATCAAAATCAAAAACCCTTACCAGAAGAAAATAAAAAAGAATTAAGGGAAAATATGATGAATGTTTTAAATGGAATGATGCCTGGAGCTAATAGAACACTATCAGCTACATCTGCGGATGTTCCATTACAAGTAAGAGGAAATGTTGATACAACATCACCAAATGGTACCTTACCACAAGGAAATGTTAGTATGGATCAAATTATGGGATTAATGAATAATAAAGGATAATTATGGCATTTGGAGGAAGAAGGGTATACCCATTAGATATTAATCCTAGAGTAGCCATTGGTGTTAATTTACCTTTTAGTGCTCCTGGGGTTTTTGAATCTAATTATCAAACAAGAGATGCTATTAAAAACAATCTTGTTAATTATTTTCTAACTAACCCTGGAGAAAGACCGGCCAACCCAACTTTTGGAGCAGGTTTAAGGGCCTTTATTTTTACTAGTATAACAAATGATGATTTTACTTTTATAAAGAATGATCTACAGGATAAAGTAAATTTATTTTTTAGTGATATTAATCTTGATGACATAGAAATAACAAAAAATGTAAATGCAAATACAATAAACGTATCAATAACTTATAGTATACCTCAAACAGGTATAAATGATACTTTAATATTAAATTTTAACTAATGGCAACAGGAAATAAAAATATAATATATGTAAATAGGGATTTTAATTCTATTAGGGACCAATTAATCCAATTTTCCCAAACTTATTTCCCTAACACATATACAGATTTTAGTGAAGTATCACCAGGAATGATGTTTATTGAGCAGGCATCATATGTAAGTGATGTTTTATCATTTTATTTGGATAATCAAATCCAAGAAACTTATTTACAATATGCTCAACAGAACGAAAATATTTATCAGTTAGCTTACATGTTTGGTTATAAGCCTAAAGTAACAGGTTTAGCAACAGTAACAATGACTTTATATCAACAAGTTCCTGCAAAAACCGTAGGATCAGAAACTGTACCAGATTATAGTTATGCCCTATTAGTACCTGCAAACTCTTCAGTTAGTTCAAATAATGGAACAAATTTTATATTACAAGACCAATGTGATTTTTCAGTATCTAATTCTTTAGACCCTACTGAGGTAACTATTGCTTCTATATCATCTAACGAACCAAATTACTATCTACTTACAAAAACAAGAACAGCAGTATCAGGTCAAATTGAGTCAGAAGAATATACATTTGGGAATTATGCACAATTTCCAACAATTACAGTAAATGATACTAATATTGCTTCTGTAGTTGAAATATATGATAGTAATGGTAATAATTGGTCTGAAGTAGATTATTTAGCACAAGATTTAGTTTATGATGGTATTAAAAATACTAATACAAATGATCCAAATAATTTTGCTAATAGCAATGATGCACCTTATTTATTACAAACAAGATCAACAAATAGAAGATTTGTAACAAGATTTTTAAGTCCAACAAATTTACAAATACAGTTTGGAGCTGGTCAACCTAATTTAGTTGATGAAGAAATTCTTCCCAACCCTGATAATGTAGGTTTAGGTTTACCTTTTGAGGAAAGTAAATTAACAACTGCTTATTCTCCAACTAATTTTGTATTTACAAATACTTATGGAGAAGCTCCTTCAAATTCCACTATAACAGTAAGGTATTTAACTGGTGGTGGTGTAGCTTCTAATATTCAAGCTAATGCTTTAACAAGAATTAGTACTGGTCAAGTAAGGTTTGCAACCTCAACACAATCAAACCCAACAGAAGCACAATATGTATTTAATTCTCTTGTAGTAAATAATGCAGCTGCAGCTAGTGGAGGACAAGATGGTGATACAGTAGAAGAAATAAGACAAAATGCATTAGGTCAGTCTAATACTCAATTAAGAAATGTAACAGCAGATGATTATTTAATTAGATCATTAAGTATGCCCTCAAGATTTGGGGTTATTTCAAAAGCAATAACTAAAAAACCAAATATAAATAATCCAGATGCTACTTTATGTATTTATGTTTTAACAAAAAATTCACAAAATATTTTAACAACAGCATCCGATACATTAAAAACAAACCTCCAAACCTATCTTAATCAATATAGAATGATAGGAGATGTTTTAGATATTAAAGATGCTTATGTTATTAACATTCAAGTTAGTTTTCAAATTATTACACTACCC
>Ga0209634_1002029_pt1 | contig 14393 bp, 14 predicted proteins | sample LinPmetageLP40_FD_184043 | JGI IMG/M metagenome (GOLD analysis project Ga0209634, IMG submission 184043) | Marine viral communities from the Pacific Ocean - LP-40 (SPAdes) (version 2) | ecosystem: Environmental > Aquatic > Marine > Oceanic | place: Pacific Ocean | collected 2010-08-26
GAGGACACAAATCAAGGGTCTTTCAGGAAGTCATCGGATGAATGAATTCATTAGATTATTCAGGCTTGTGAGGTGCCAATGTCTTCATAAGTAAATTCATCCGATGACTATAGGACTTGAGGAGACCTAACACTAGATTGTTCTCTATGAAATTTCCCATTCGATAGAAAAGATTGCCTACCTACACAAGCAGGCGCAAAGGTCATTGTGATTTTCTTTGTGTCCTTTGCGAGTCCATTGGGTTCTTTGCGTTTACCTGCCGTAGGCAAGGGTTAATTAAGGGTAATCCTTAACCTGAATCGTAATAACTTACTCAAACGCAGGAATACCTGTAATCTCCGCCCCCAATATAAGTAAATGGATGTCGTGAGTTCCTTCATAAGTCACCACAGACTCTAGATTAGCCATATGTCTCATCAACGGATACTCGCCAGTGATTCCCATTCCTCCGTGCATTTGTCTAGCTTCTCTAGCGATATTCAATGCGACTTCTACAGCGTTTCTTTTTGCCATGGAGATTTGTGGAGTGCTTGCAGTTCCTTCTTGCATCATCTTCCCAAGTTTCCAGTTAAGAAGCTGTGCTTTGGTGATTTCTGTGAGCATTTCTGCTAGCTTTTTCTGTTGCAATTGGAATGATGCAATTGGTTTTCCAAATTGAATTCTTTCCATCGTATATCTTCTTGCACTGTCATAGCAATCCATAGCTGCACCGATAGCTCCCCAAGCGATACCATATCTAGCAGAATCAAGGCACATCAATGGTGCACCTAATCCACTCTTACCCTCTAGCAAGTTTTCTTTAGGAACTTTGACATTGTCAAACACCAATTCTCCAGTACAGCTAGCCCTCAATGACCATTTTCCATGAGTCTCAGGTGTTGTGAAGCCTTCCATGCCACGCTCTACGATAAGGCCATGGATACGACCTTCTTCATTCTTAGCCCATACTACTGCTACATCTGCCTTAGGTGAATTGGAGATCCACATTTTGGCACCATTGAGTAGGTAGTGATCACCCATATCTTTGAAGTTGGTCACCATACCACTAGGGTTTGATCCGTGATCAGGCTCTGTCAATCCAAAACATCCCAGCCATTCTCCAGAAGCTAGCTTAGGAAGGTATTTGTTGCGCTGTGCTTCGTTTCCGAACTTATAGATTGGGTACATCACCAATGATCCTTGAACTGAAGCTGTTGATCTCATCCCTGAATCTCCCCGCTCTATTTCTTGCATGATCAAGCCATATGAAATATAATCCATTCCACCACCACCGTATTCCACTGGAATAGACGGACCAAATGCACCTACGTCACCGAATTTCTTTACAATCTCATATGGGAAGTGTGCGTCCTGGCACCATTGTTCTATTGATGGAGAGATTTCTTTTTTCACAAAGTCTCTGACAGAGCTTCTTATCAACTTGTGTTCTTCTGTCAATAAATCATCCAATGCGTAAAAATCAGGTGATTCAAAAAGATCATTTGCTACTTTTTTAGCTGCATTATTTTCTCCATGCAATGTATCCGTACTCATGTTTATTTTTTTGGTTATTCAATTTTAAGTTTCAAATTTACAACAATATTGAAGAATAGATAAAACACGCTTGATTAAAACAATCATACAACTATTATTCTCTATTTTAGATAAATAGTGTCTCTAAGAAAACACCTCAAAATCAAAAATGTTGCTTTTCGCGATCTTTCAATTTATTTCTAATCGATTGATGCTCAGGCATCAACTCATAGAAAGAAAATTGAAACCTCATCGAAAATCACTCATTTTGTGAAAGATGACCTGTTTTCTTAGAGACACTAAATAAGTGATTAATAACCTTTTAGAAAAGCAACAATCCCAGTGAAGTATTGTGAATAGAGTTGTCTCGATATTTTTTTTATTAGCTGCTGCAAATAGTCTATTGGCACAGGGAGAAAAGCGTGCTTCATTTTATAAGAATAATGAAAATCAAATCCGAGAAGTTTATCATCTCAGAGATACACTTGATAATATTCTGCATGGAGAATACATATCTTTCTTCATGAATGGAACAATGGAGAAGAAGGGGAGTTATGAAGAAGGATTGCCAGAAGGTAAATGGGCCTACTACTACGAGAATGGTAACCAAAAGATGGAGGGAGAATTAGAAGCTGGAGAACCTAATGGCTATTGGACCTACTATTTCGAAAATGGCAAGAAGAAGATGGAAGGGGAAATGATTGGTAATCGTAGAGACGGAGACTGGCTGATTTATTATCAAAATGGAGCGGTAAAGAGACAAGGAGTATTCGTTGATGGAATGAGAAAAGGGCTTTGGTTTTATTACTATGAGGATGAAATCCTCAAAGGCAAGGTTGATTTTTTTGAGAACCGAGGTAAGTACACAGAGTACTATCGTTCAGGAGAAATTCGCGCCAAAGGACTAAAGTTTGGCACAAGAAATCATGCACGGTGGGTATATTATTATAAGAATGGGGCTAAGCTAGCCGAAGGAAACTATGTCAATGGAAAGAAGAACGGTGAGTGGAATTACTATCACTCAAATCAACAAAATTCCTCTGTAGGTAAATACCAGAAAGGAAAGGCCATCGGTGAGTGGAAGTACTATCACCCCAATGGTCAATTACAATCTTCTGGCACGTTCGATGATGGGAAAAAGCAGGGTGAATGGAACTTATTTGGTAGCAATGGCCGACTCAAGGGGAAAGGCAACTTTGATGAAGGTAGCGGTACTTATTTCGAGTATCATGACAATGGGAAGTTGAAGGTGAAAGGATTTATGGACAATGGAGTGAACCAAGGGAAATGGCTCTATTATTATCCCAATGGAGACAAGGAAGGTGAATGTGGTTTTATAAATGGGAAAGGAAAGTACAAAGGCTATTATCAAGATGGCGTATTAAAAATAAAAGGTAATATCGAACGCGATAAGAAAGTAGGGACATGGGAACTATACGATAGGACAGGGGAGTTGAGTGGATATTATAAACCATTCTATGAACAAGACACCCCACCTGAACTACTTGCGCAAGGCCCAACCATTCGCATAGAACATGGTGTTGCAGATTATAAATTTAAAACCAGTAAGTTCAAGTACTTTGATAGTAAGATCAATGAATTTGCAGGGGTGATTATTAGTGGAAATCCGGTACTCACACTTACTGGCAGTTTCCCCATAGGACTAGAGTTTTATCTGCAAGAACGTTTGGGCCATGAGTTCGAATTTACGCTGATTAGAAATCCCTTTTTCAAAGAAGACTTCCGAGTGCCTGTAGATGATTTATTTAAGCGAGGGTACGCCATCGCTTTCAAACAAAAATTTTACAATCCTGATGATAAGTTCGGGATGTGGTATTTTGGACATGCGGTATATTTTACAAATTTGACACATTTCGCCAATGTGCAAGGTGTCAATACAGGAAGCATTGTATTCACTACAAGTTCTGAAGAACAGAAGTTTGAATATGGAGCTATTCTTGGCTATCGTATGAAAACCCGTACAGCTGAGAGTGGTTTTACTGTTGATGCTCATGTAGGAATGTCAGTAGGATATAGAGATTTTAGTTTGAGTGAAATACAACCTGGGGCTTTTGGCTTTTTGGATCAAACGGCTTTCTCAAATACCTTTAGAGCTGGGTTGAATATAGGCTATATCTTTGCTGCTGGGAAGACAGGGAGAAGGTGATTTAGGAGGTCTGAGAACGATTGAGTTTAAAACTGCTTATCTCAACTTTTTTTCACCGATAGAACAACTTTATATTGCCACAGATTTTCTTTCAATCCTTTATATTGATAATAGCCACATTTGTAATGGGTTTTTGCAAATCGTGATACCTTGGGATGGAGAAGATTATACAGTTCTGAAGGCAGAAACCCCAATAGTGAAGCATAATACATTCGTTTCGCACTCTTCTTTATTTTAGAAGTGTAATCGAATATTTGCGTATTTATAAATCCCATATCATCTAGGCTATCTGCAAAGGAATGAGATGTAACAAAATTCGAAATTCCCCACGTGTCTCCCCATTTTTTTATCCAATCGCTGTGATCAGTTTGATCCTCTGATGTCAGAAAAAAATCACTTAAAATAAGCCGCCCTCCTTTTTTTAATAACCTGTAGGCTTCTTGGATAAATAACGTTTTATCTGTCGCGGATGAAATGCTTTCACAGGCCCAGATGACATCGAATGACTCGTTTGGAAAAGAAGTTTGCGTGTAATCCATTAAGCGGAAATGGACTTTATCTTGTAGCCCTCTTTTTTGTGCTGCAATAGTGGCAAAATCTATTTGCTTTTGACTCAATGAAATACCTGTTACTTTGGCATTTTTCATTTCACAGAGAAATATAGCGGCACCTCCCACTCCGCAACCAGCATCCAAAACTTGATCCGATTCCTCAACTTGAACCAAATTCATCAAAATCTTATTTGTGTTGATTAAAGAGTCTCTGAAGGTTTTAACGCCATCTTCCCAGATACCATAATGCAACGAAAGTCCTTTTTTTAAGTTCCACCATCTTGTATAGTGAACTTGTGTCGTGTTATAATATTCTGCTACATCCTTTTCTGTAAACATATGTGAGTTGAGGTAATGCCTATTCAATGCTTATCCCGATAGCAATCGAGAATGATGAAAGTAGTATTTTCTGAGTTGCCTTCCAAGCCTGCTTTTGCCGGCTGTAGGGAGGGGTCGACCACATGCTTTCGCTGATCTTGCTCCGCTTCGTAACCGCTAAAGCCTATTAGCGAACGCGGTGAAGCTGAGGGAAGGCGATGAGCATCAGCTACTCATGTTGTAGCTAGTTTTTATAGTTCAATTTGAATTGATTTTTGATTAATCAAAATTTTGTATTCATTTTTCATTGCCTCAGGCAAAAAGCTTTCATCTATAAAATTGGACCATTTAGGAAGTAGTTTTTTGTATTTTTTAAATATGTTTTCAATTACTTTTTGATCAAGTCCGGCTATGTTCATAGCGTTTTCAAAATCTGTCCGTTTAATTTTTTTCTTTTTCCCGTTTAAGTTCAAAGCAAGGTCTTCATCATCTCCTTCTACAACTAGTTCAGATGCAACTAAGTCATATGCGGGACACAAATCATAAGTCAAATTTCTTTTTAACAGTGAGAAATTTTTTAGATGCATATCATTGTTACCTGTTAAAAAACTGAATAGAACTAGTTCATAATAATCTGTTACATCTAAACCGGGGTTGGCTGTATATCTCTTAATTGCTTTTGCAATTTGTTCATAAGACCCTTTGTATTTATGTTCGGTTAACCTTTCTGTTAATTGACACATGTCTTCCATGTGTGATTTTTTACCATTATTTCTATCAATCCTTTTGGTAATATAAGCTAGCTGCCCTGATTTGAGCTTTATCAGAGAATGTTGAACAGTTTTAATCTTGCTGACCTGAGCTAAATGCATAGTTAAATCTTCAATTTCTGGAAGATTAGAATATGAACTGGTTTGAGGTTTTAAAATATATTCCCCCAATAATCCAACAATTGTAAAACGTTCAGGCGCATCTATTTCATTGCTTAATCCAAGTGAAAGTTTTGGTTGAACACCTGTTATAGTTCTTTGACTTTTTACTACTTGTTCTGCTAATTGTAATATTTGATCTTCTGTAAAATCTAATATGGGTGGAGTAGAATTCCCGAAAAACCTTTTGCTACATTTTAGATGATATCCTTCTATTCCAGCAGGAGTTTCTAATTCTGTCGAATTAATTTCTTGATAACAGTATAAACATTTGTTTACCATGACTTTAAATGGCCTCTATTGATACGGCTCCGATACAATCTTGACATGTTTTTAACAATATTTCCATTCTGTCCCTTGGATTTAACTTCCAATTTTTTTGAGCTATTTCCAGTAGCCAACCCTCTGGTATTAACCCATCAAAATAAGGAAACATTGTCTTGCTTTCAAATACACTGTTTGTAAGAGGTAGAGTCAAACTAACAGGTTCGGCTACTTTTGATTTTAGGAATGATTGGTCATATTGAAAATGAAAACCATTTTCATCTTCAGTGAGTACACCAGCCATTTTATCATGCATGTATACTTTAGCTTTCTTCATCTCTTTCTGATTGGATTGGACCAAGTTCATGACCAAACAATGATAATATTTGATTTACTTTATCCATTTGCAAGCTTTGTTTTCCTTGTTCAAGATCTCTTACAAACCTCAGACCTACACCAGCTTTGAATGAAAGGTCTTCTTGAGTTAACCCAAGAGATTTTCTTCTTTTTTTTACAAATTGACTTAGCTTGTTCATCTAATTTATACCTTTTCGGGTATAAAAATACGAAAATGTATTTAATATATACCTTTTCGGGTATAAAAAGTACTTAAAAAATACTGCTTATATCATTACGGGTATAGTTCAGCAGGGGGTTAGGTGATGGTATACCTGATTGGGTATGAAATATTTGCGGATAGCATCCACAGGACGTTGTGCCTATCTAGTATAAAGTAGTATTTTCTGTATTTCCTTCTAAGCCTGCCTTTGCTAACCGCAAGCAGAAGCCAACCACATGCTTTAACCTTGTTCCGCTTTGTAACCCCTAAGGCTTATTATCGAACATGGTGAAGCTACGCGAAGGCGATAAGCTTCAGTATAGACGCACAACTAGGTTCACAATCTTGATGAAATGTGAGTAAAGGCATGCGTCTTATTCTATGCTAGCAAATTTTTATTGCAAAAGTATTTTATAAACTCCTGTACCAGAGTCTAATTCGAATTCTGCATTCTCAATTCCTATTTCATTATATCTTGTAAGAGAACAACAATTTTCGTTAACCCTTTCCGCATCTACATAAAGGGTTAATATAGGTTCAGTAGAAATTTTGATTAAAACATTTACTGTTTCGGTCTGCCAACCAATGGAATTAATTTGAATTATATTAATGTCATTTTCATCTATAAAGGTAAATTCAACAATACTGTTGTCAATTGAATTGATTACTTCAATCTGGTTAGATCGCAAAATTTCATTTGTAAATAAATTCTCTTTTGTTGTTTTATCTACCAACTCAAACTTAAACGGTTCCGGTGGAGTAAACATGCTCCACAGCCATCCTTGCAGGCTTGAGTAAATAACAACGACAAGAGAAATAAAATCTTAATGATTGTTTTCATAAATATTAATAATCCCTCCGTCTTTATCATCAAGCGATTTGCCTTCAATATCTTTTGAAACTTTGGCTGAAATCAGCATAAATGAAATTACGATTGTAAGCGCTAATCAAAAGGTGCTTTTCGAAGTAAAAGAATTAGGTGTATGTATCCCAAATCTTCTTTTTTGAATTTCATCATACTCCTTCGCATAATCTGGATGTTCTGTTTTCATTATTCTATCCCAAATTCTAAAATATAAACCGTAGTTTCCTTTAAACTTTGCATGATGAATATTATGATGTGTTGAAGTATTAATAATTTCGAATAAAAAGGAATGTCTAAACCATTTGGGTGCTATTTCATAACCTAAATGGCCATAAACATTCATAATAAAAGAGAGCATTCCATATAGTATTAGTGCGAATGGATGCATAGGTATAACACATATAATTAATGGGACTACTAATGCTTCGGTTATTGCTTCTGAAAAATGAAACGAAAATGATGTCCAAGGCGATGGATTGATAGATTTATGATGAATTAAATGTATCGTTTTATATAATCTAGGGTGATGAACAATTCTGTGCATCCAATAAAAATAAGTGTCGTGTATGATTAAAGCTAAAAGGAGACTTATTGGAATCCATAAAAAACTGTGTTCAGAAAAATTTTGATAAATGACAGAGTAATTCTTCAATGGTGTAAATATGAATAGCGCAATAATTAAGCCTATAACAATACTTGATTGTACCGAATGTAGAATTTCGCGGATAAAATCTTTCTGTTTTGCCAAACGTGACTGGATTTTATTGCTAGCAAATTTTTTAGGAAAGAGTTTATAGAAAACTAAAAAAGCAATTCCTCCAATAACAAAATAGCGTAAAAGATTGCTGATTATAGGTGTAAAATATTGAAAATTTATATGGTCCATTATTGATAGTTTTAAGGAGGAATTATCTCTGACTTTTATAATAAAAAGTCAGAGATGTCATTTTATTAGTTTATATTTATTTCATAACCATTTCCATTTATAGTTAAGGTTGCGCTACCGTTACCATTGAAAATAATGGAACCTTCAAATGAAAATGAATTTCCTTGATTTGTACTTCCAGTCAATTCTACAGTTCCATTGCCTGAAATAATTTCGTAATTTTCTTTATCAACTGTAAGATTTGTGATTTCTAAAGAAACAGTACTATTAACACTTCTTGTATTTTGATTTAGTGTTATTTGTTGATTGCCTTCTCTTTTAAAATTACCATTAAATAAATATGTGTCAGAAGTTGGTTGCAAACCTGAAACGCTCAAAGAAGATTGAGAGACATCATTTGATTCAATTCTTCGGGTTGTATATACTCCAGAAGAAGTAGCATTAAATTCTGCTGTTTCAGGAATATTAAGAGTATTACAACTCATCTGGTACGACCAAACAATAATATAGTTTGCCGTAATAAAATTTCCATTATATGTATATGGAAAAGTTTCTTCATATAAGATACCGCATACTTCGTTTAAAGTAATATCTGTCGTTAAGTCTTCCGAATACGTTTTTGTGGTTTCATTTAAACCTCCTGTGTTTTTTTGAAGTGAGGCTTCAACAAGTTCTACAGCTTCTTCTTCAGTTAATGTTTCACTAGCAATAGAGTCATCATCATTAGTGCAAGATGTTAAACTAAATACTGTAATAACTAAGTAGGATAATGTTTTAATAGATTTTGAAATTGTCATTTTATTAGTTTTTATAATTAATAATGACGTAAATCTAAAACAGTGAAAAGGATCTAGACGTTAACAAAAGATAACTAATGAAACTCAGCTATCTTTTCTTTGTAGCTATGCGTTTTCGAATCCTGCTCAAAGAAACAGGTGTTATTCCAAGAACATTAGCTATATATTTGTCTTGTACTCTATTGACAATATCAGGGTTCTCTTTTACAAAATCTAAATATCGTTCTGCTGGGGTGAGTAATACAAATGAATCAATACGCTTTAAAGCTTCTTTTAATACATTTTGAAGTATAAATTTTCTATTCGATTCTAATTTGGGATTATTAGATATGATTTTTTGAAGTACGTCATAATCTATATAAAGTACGTCTGTGGGTTCTAACGTTTCTAAATAAAGTTGAGATGGTTCATTAAATAAAATAATATCAGGGCTTGCTACAATTTTATTTTCCCATCGTATTAGTGTGGTTATTTCCTCACCTTTTTCATTTATTTTGTATGCCCTTACTAATCCTTTTAGAATAAAGAAGACATTCCTGTTTCTTTCATCTTCTATAATAAGATGCTCACCAGAAGCATAAGATTTTGTTTTAGCAGATTTAAGTAAGACTTGAAGGTCAGATAACGTTAACTTTTGTCCAAGCTTATATATCGTTTTTATTTTATCAAAATCTATCATTCTTAGTTTGCAGAACTTCTTTTAACTGTGTTGTTTTCCCCGAATATACGACATGTGTGTTATTTCTCTTATATATGTATTCAGAGTGTGTTACAGAACCAATATCGAAATGAACACACTAAATCTGGCCTTAAAGCAGATAATATACAGAGTTTACCTACCTGTCTCAGAGATGTGACTATCTTTGTTATTCAATGGCGTAATCCAATGATATCTATGAAGACAATTGAATTGAAGTTGAGTCCTGAACAAGCTTTTGATAAAGAGAGTTTTAGGAAAGAAGCACTGAGCAAGGCTAATATATTTGACAATGAAGAGATTGTCATCAACATCCTTCAAAGATCTATTGATGCTAGAAAAAAGGATATCATCGTCAATGTCAAATGTGAAATTTCGAAAAAGCAAGATGCGACTTCTACCATAAAATATGTCAAAGATTATCCACAGGTCGGCAATGCCAAACAAGTGGTCATCGTGGGGAGCGGACCTGCCGGACTATTTGCAGCACTTCGATTGATAGAACTGGGAGTGAAGCCTGTCATTATTGAGCGTGGCAAGGATGTCAAAGAAAGAAGAAGAGACATAGCGGCCATCAACAAAGAGGAGATTGTAAATCCAGAGTCTAACTATTGCTTTGGGGAAGGGGGAGCAGGGACTTATTCGGACGGCAAACTCTATACCCGATCCAAAAAACGGGGTGATGTTCAACGGATATTGGAGATCATGTCTGCACATGGTGCGAGAGAAGAGATATTATATGATGCCCATCCACATATTGGTACCAATAAGCTGCCGCAGCTCATTCAAGAAATGCGAGAAAGTATTTTAAGTGCAGGCGGTGAGATTCATTTCAATACAAAAGTGTCGGGGTTGATAGTCGACAAAGCAGAGCTGAAAGGAGTCATCACAGAAGATGGAGAAAAGGTCTTAGGTGAGGGCGTGATACTCGCTACTGGACATTCCGCCAGAGATATTTTCGAGTTGCTCAATGATCAAAAGATTAAGATTGAAGCAAAACCATTTGCATTAGGTGTAAGAGTAGAACACAGCCAACAGTTGATTGACGGGATTCAGTATCACTGCAATGGAGAAAGAGGAGAGTTTTTACCAGCGGCTTCTTATAGCTTGGCGCATCAGGTAAATATCAATGGTACACAACGAGGCGTGTTTTCCTTTTGCATGTGCCCAGGAGGTTTTATAGTGCCATCCGCCACTGCCCCGGGAGAAGTGGTGGTCAATGGCATGAGTCCATCAAAAAGAGATTCAAAATTTGCCAATTCTGGAATAGTGGTGGCAATATCTGAAGAGGATTATGCATCATACAACCGTTTTGGTCCACTGGCTGGCATGTATTTTCAAGCCGATGTGGAGCAACGTGCATGTGAGTTGGCAGGTAGCACCCAACATGCTCCTGCACAGCGCGTGGATGATTTTGTAAAAGGAAGAGTTTCAGGTTCCTTATTGGAAACCTCTTATCAACCAGGACTATCTTCTCTAGATATGAGCACGGTGTTGCCGAGGTTTGTATCTAAAAGTCTTCAGAAAGGATTTGAAGCTTTTGGTAAGAAAATGAAAGGATACTATACCAACAATGCCCAAATAGTAGGGGTAGAAAGTAGAACTTCCTCTCCTGTGAGAATCCCCAGAGATAAGGAGAGCTTGGAGCATGTGTCAGTCAAGAGATTATACCCGTGTGGTGAGGGAGCAGGATATGCCGGAGGCATCGTGTCTGCCGCGATGGATGGTGAAAGATGTGCAGAGAAATTGGTAGAAATGTACATTAAAAACGACCATACCAGTCGGTGATAGTTTTTTGAACTGGCTTATTCTGAGGAGTGAATTGTTTGTCTTTACTACCATCAATAGCATCATGATGAGCATGCCATTTCCATAAGAACCCTCCATGAAACCAGGGTTCTTTCCAAAAAGTATGGAAGAGTGATTGGTAAGCAACCGCTTGATTTTCGAGATTGACCGTAAGCGTATCCTGATCGTACTTCCAATGCCCATCTGTAGCATAATCTATACTTCGATACCCAAACTCTGTGAAAATAATCGGCTTATTCCACTTGTCTGAAAACTGTTGTATATCTGATTTTATACCTGTCCATTTAGCGTTTAGATGTTCAAGGTCTGGAGTCTTTTGTTCGGACAATGGGAAGTAGGCGTCTATTCCAATATAGTCAAGTTGATCCCAAAATGTGATATTCTCATAATTGTCCCAATTTGCAGCGTACACTATCTTTCCACCATATATTTTTCGAACATCAACAATGAGTTTTCCCCAAATATCTGGACGAAGTGTAGCGGCTTTTCTATACTCGGTACCAATGCACAGCATCTCCACATCCAAAGAATCAGCCACTTTAGCATAGGTTGAGATATATTGACTATAAGAGTCACCCCAGTCATCCCATTGCTCATTATTGTCCAAAGTGAAATCACCTGCCCATCCTTGCCCATGAACCCACACATGAGGTTTTAGCATTATTTTTAGTCCCAATGTTTGCGCATATTTGATTTGAACGATGGTTCCATCTTTTCCTTCTCCCCACCATTGATGATTATTGCCGTGAACAATTTCTGGAGAATTACCACGAGAGAATGCATATGGTGTGATGGCTACCCAGTCGGCATTCACCTTCTCTACTGGTTTCATTGCCTCTAATGTGATGAATCTTGGTGGTGCTACAAAACTTACCCCATTGATTTTTTGATTATCAACCCAGTTCCAGGCACAGGAAGTGAAGAAAAGCGAAGCAGAAATGATCATTGTTATTCTCCGATATTTCCAATATTTCGCTTTCAAGAGGGTTTAATTATACTAGAATTAAGATATCACACTATGGCTCTCAGGTTTTGTCTTGAAAATCTTATCGAATCTTCCCCTGTTGATATTCAAAATGCCTGACTTTCTTTTGCTACTGATTCTTGTTAGCATATATACGTAAGATTTCTCTTGATGGACAATACTTGAGTCGATGCAAGATTGTGAGATAGTGGCTCCTTGTATAGATGGTGATTTTGAAGCTATGATTTTGATCAGTTTCTCACTACCATCCAAATGACGGGAAATAACATCATAGTTGTTTTCTGACTTTGAGGCTTTTGATATTTTTTTTGCCAGTTTGTTTTTGCCTTTATACTTCAAGTACCCCTTTTCATAGGATACCACGAGTTCAGCTGCAAGCGAGTTTACTTTGTTGCTTGTATCAATTAGCTCATCACTCGGATTAGGTTTTTTGGACGATAAAGGAATAAGGCGATTATGAATAGATTTGATATCTGTCCCATCATTCCATATGTAGTCTATAATATGGTCATACACAAGAATTAGATTTGAAAGAAAGTCAGTAGATTCTCTGATCAGCTTATCCCAAGAATAGTCACTTACTTGATCCAAACTTATTGATTGCATCAATGGCATACCTTTGCTGAAATGATCAAATTTGAAAATCTGTTCGGTACTTAGTTTTGAAGTTCCAGTCCTCAAGCATTCAAGGCCATAGAAAAGCATATTGTTTTCTAAGTCAATCCCTAAGCAAAAAAATACTTTTTTATCCAGATGCTCTGTGCGTTGTAGTTTTCCCCAGATTCGTTTTTTGAAGGTGCCTGCCACCTGCCAATATCGTTCGGGTATTTTATCAAATCCGGACATTTCTAATTGCTCTAACCAGTGATTGGTAGGTTGCAAGATAAAGTCATTGATAGCTCTTCCAATCTGTCTAAGATCCGCCTGATCAGCATGGTATGGTAAGCTGTGATAGCCAGAAAGTTTTTTGATGTTATCCACGTGATAGAAGTCGCCACTATTGATTGCGTCATCAATGACTAGCTCTGGCGGTGCTTTTTCTTCAGGAATAAGCAGGTACGAAATACTATCGACTATGTGATTGATGTCTCTTTTTAAAGTATGTTTTTTGTAAAATTTGCTAAGTGCTTTGTCGTACTGAGTAGTGACGATGGGTTTACCATGTTCTTGAATAATCTTAGTCAATGCTTCCTGACCACCTTCTACTTCATCTAATAGGGTGGATGGGATGAATTCATGGCCATATATGATAAATTCAGAGGCAGACATGAATTCATCTTTATAACTATCTAGAGTTGATGGATCAGAACTCTTGCGCATGTCGATCAGTTGGGCTAAGATTTCATTCATGATGCTACAATTATATTCGTAGGTTAGTAATTTTTGTAAAACCCTCTGACCTTATTAGTTAGTTGATTGTAGATAGGCTTTGTGAAGTTGACGAACATGTCTTGAGGTGGAGGTGGATGACCTTCTTTACGCTCAGTTATATTGAGCTGCTCCTTGGACAATGCTCGGCTATCTCCATTGTAGCTTCCCCATTGACTTTTCCAGATATATGTGCCGTTGAATTTTTCATGCTTGATAATAGCATCACTATTCGCATCGAGTATTTGCATGCTCACTCTGCCTTCAGATTTCACCTCTTTGCGATATGTGGTGATCTTGGCTTTCACTGTACCCAAGACAGGTTTTTTAGTGCCATCTTCCAAGGTGATTTTACCCACCTCGACACTGTCTTTTTCGATCGTTTCAGTATCTGATTTAACATATTCCTGTCCAACCACAAAATCATCAAATTGTATTTTCAGAATTTGATCGGCATTGGCTAGTTGCTCACCGTCAGCTTCCATTGGTGTGTAAAATCTAACAAATTCCCCACTTGCTTTTCCTGACCTGAGAAACTCTTCCACTTTGTCTTGGAAGAAATTTGCACTCAGTTGATATCTGGTAGGAACAGGGATTTGTTCAACGATTACTTTGAGTGTTGCATTGAATTTTGACTGAGCGATAAAGTCATTTACCTCTTCATATCCAGGAACAAATTCGTTAGC
>Ga0209634_1002030_pt1 | contig 14390 bp, 16 predicted proteins | sample LinPmetageLP40_FD_184043 | JGI IMG/M metagenome (GOLD analysis project Ga0209634, IMG submission 184043) | Marine viral communities from the Pacific Ocean - LP-40 (SPAdes) (version 2) | ecosystem: Environmental > Aquatic > Marine > Oceanic | place: Pacific Ocean | collected 2010-08-26
GTTATTAATGCCTGTTCCCAGGCGCGACAAAAGACCAGGCGGCTCTGCGCCTTTAAATGCGCCACCTTGCTGCATTGCCGCCATCTGCGAGTTCATCCCAGCAATACCTGCCTGCGACTGATCAACTGCATTTTGCATTGGCCGTCCAGAGCCAGAGAACGCGCCCATTTTTTGCAACCGATCCATCTCTTCCTGCATCTGTTCTGGTGTCATGCTAATGCCCCACCTTGCGATTTAAATTTCGCTAGTAGCCGATTAAGCAATCCGTCTTTTTCCTCGTCTTGCGTGACGCCCATCATCCCCTGGCCATATGCCGCCATTGGTGGCGCATTTAATGTCATCATCCCACCGCCGCGCTGCACTGGCCCCATCTGCGCAGGCGTGATTGCGTCTGGCGCAGAATAGTTTTGAGCAAAATTACTTAACAGTTGATCAATTGTAGGCGACTCATTTACATTGAATGTAGGCGGTGGCGGCACAATGGCGCCAACGTCCATCGCAGGCGCTGTCGGAGCTTCCATCGGCGGCGCAACCATCTCAGGTGCAACCATTTGCGATGCAACGATTTTGCGAAGCATCTCTTCTTGATCTTTGTTTGGATCATACATATCAAAGCCCTTTTAAAAGTTTGGCATAGTCAACAGCAAAGTAACCAGACGGCGTTGTGACTACAGCATCAGGTGCTAACACCTGCGCTTCTTGCGCAAGCACACCAATTGTCATGTCACCTGCCAATCCGTCATTAATTGCGTCATCAGTCCAATCCCAAGTGTAGATTCCCAACCCACTTGGCAAATTGCCGACTTGCTCAATATTGGTCTTTAAGCGCATATCGGACATTGCTGAAGCACCAAGAGTGAGATAATCAAATAGCCCTGGCGTTTTGCTTGTTGTTTCGCTAGTTGGAACAGGTGCAACACCAAGAGCCTGAGATAACAGACCAAGCGATTGCTGTGGCGCGCCGGTATAACCCGCATATTGATTCTTGACCGCATCGATTAACAATTGATTCAGCCCTTGCTTCATTGCGCCGTCTTGCGCGAGATTTCGGTTAACAGTCTGGCCCATACCAAACCCAAGGTTTGCTAGATTACCAAGTTGATTGCCTGCGGCGAGCCGTTGCTGACTGCCCTGCAGACCTGCATTTTGATTAGCCATTTGCGCCGCCATATTCTGATTGGCGTTAAACTGGCGCGCATTATTTGTTGCATTTTGATTTGACAGATTGGCTGTGTTCCTTGCAGATGCGCCAAATTGCCCGGCTTGGTTTAGTGCATTTTGATTGGCAAGGCCTGCTGCGTTCCTTGCGGAAGCCCCAAACTGACCCGCCTGATTTAATGCATTTTGGTTCGATAAACCTGCTGTGTTTAATGCCTGCGCGCCAAACTGTCCCGCTTGATTCAAAGCTGCCTGATTGGCAAGACCAGAGGTGTTTTGCGCCTGTGCTCCAAATTGTGATGCTTGATTTAAAGCATTTTGATTGGCTAACTGCGCTTGATTTGCCGCTTGCGCTTGGAACATTGCAGCTTGTTGTTGCTGTTGTGCTGCTTGTTGTGCTGCCTGGTTAGCTGCGCTTGCGCCAAACTCTGACGCACGATTAGACGCCGCTGCATTTACTAAGTCAGCCTGATTGGCTGCGCTTGCCCCAAACTCTGACGCTCTGTTTGCAGCGGCTTGGTTTGCCATCAGTGCGGCATTTTGTGCAGATGCCCCATATTGCCCAGCCTGATTTAGAGCATTTTGATTGGATAAAGAGGCTTGGTTTGCAGACGCAGCGCCAAATTGTGACGCCTGGTTCTGCGCAGCTTGATTGGCCATTGCAGCTTGATTTGCAGCTTGAGCGCCAAACTGCCCTGCACTGTTTGCCGCCGATTGGTTAGCCAATCCGGCTTGTTGCGCGAGATTTGCAGTCAATGTGTCAGCCTGCAGGTTTGCACCCTGATTCGCTAAGTTAGCCTGCATCATCGTTTGAATATCCGACAGCCCTAAATTCTGCGCATTTTGAAACCCAGCTTGACGCAAACCTGACGCTGTCCTTGATGCCTGATCGAAGTAATTGCGGTTGTTTTCAGCTTCTAGTAACGCTTGCCGAGACCCCCCAAACGCCCCCGCAGCACCGGCTTGAGCACCAGCTTGTGCTTGTTGCATCTGACGCGCCCTATCGAGGTCAGACAGGCTGCTTTGAACCACTTGATCTTCATATGGATTCATGTATGCCGAGAGGTCAGTATTTGCAATTTGACCGGCTTGTACATTCTGCGAATTTACAGTTGGCGAAAAGCCAAGACGTTCTGCGCCGTATCCCGTTGACGCTGTATTCTGCGCGCCATAACCTTGGGAGCCTGTTTGCGCAGCCTCATAGTCTACAGAGCCTGTGTCTTGTGAGTTATAACCTTGCGATGCCGCATCGGTCGATGCATACCCTTGCGAATCAACACCCGCTGCGTTAAATCCCTGACTGCCTGCCTGCGCAGCGTCATAGCCTTGCCCCTGTGAGCCAGACGCCTGATAACCACGGCCCGTAGTTCCAGCAGCGCGATAACCCTCACCAGATGTTCCGGCAGCGTTATAACCTTGACCAAATGCGCCACGCGCATTGTAGCCTGACTGATTAATCGCCATTGGCCGGTAACCCATCTCGTTCGTTGCGCCAGCAATTGCGTTATTAATTCCTGTTGCCGCTGTTTGATTAATATTTGGTGCGCGTGGAGTCGGACTAGTTGCGTTAGTACCTTCTGGTATGCCGTCAAAAATACCGTGATGACTATAACCGCCATTACCGCCGCTCATGCGAAACTGAGAGGGATCAAATTCTTTACGGCTTGGGCTCTGATCTAGATTAAGTCCCCCTTCTGGCAGAAATCCCTCAGTCGGATCGCGTCTTGAAACTTCATCTGCAAACCCTGGCGGTGTTAATGATGTAGAACTTTGAGCGACCGGCGGCTGCAAAGTGACAGGGTCTTGCACAATTGGAGTAGGACCACCAGATATAACCCAGCCCGGTGACCTATTCTGCAAATACGAATTATCAAGCGACGCTTTTGGCTCTAATACCTGACGATTACCCACACCCGCTGGCTGCATGGGGTTACGCATTTTTGTAGGCGCTGCGCCCACTCTTCCACCATTTGCCATTAGACTATGCCTCTAAAATCAAACCCATTTGGATACCGTTGATTAAAGTCATCCATTTGCTGTTGTCTCGCCGCCGCATCTCTTTCAGCCTGCGCCGCCGCTTCTTGTTGCGCAACAAGTGCTGCGGCATCTGCTGCCGCTTGCTCATCAGCATAAAACTGTGTCGTTTCTGGCGTCATTGCCTGATCAACATACGTCGGATTAGGACCAATACTCGCAGGCTCCGATTGACCTTGATCAAAGTTAGGCATCTGAAAGCTACCGCCATAACCGTTGTAATTGATCGGCATGTAAGGATTATTCATTGACCCTTGCCCGGTGTTCGACGCGAATAAATTGTCATATTTATCTGCGTAAGCAGGCGCTTTTCGCTGCATCTCAGACACCGCCATCTCAAACAATGGTGCAGATGAGTACCCGCTCAGACCACCAAAGTCTTGCGCTTCGGGCATACCGTCCATTGCGCTCATGCCAGGGTCAATTAAGCCAAACGCTGCACCAGCATCTAGATTAGCCTGCATCGACTGCTGTTGTGGCTGAGTAAATCCAGCAACATCAGGGCCGTAGTACGGCATATATCCGATCTTTTGCACGTTTTCTGCGCGTGCCATATTTCTTATATTTGGCTGTTTAATCCACTCTGGGATTTCTTGGACTGTTGATTGGCTCCCGCCTTTTCCACCAGATGACATATTAAATTTCCTTTCGAAGTGTCGTGAACGCCTCTGCCCACCCTTTTTGCTTTAAGACTCTCGCCCAGCCTCGTCGGCCTGCAATTGTCATTGATGTGCAGCCCTGCATTTTTGCAAACTGAACCGCTGACTCATCCATATCAACGATCTGATCTTTTTCGCCGCCAGCAAGAAAAATATGGAACACTTTCTTGCGCGGAAAAATAATTATTTCTGTGACGGCACAACCATTTGGCGCAGGCCAAAACTGCAAACTACCCGTGGTTATTCCATCAACGATGTCTTCATATAAATGCGTGCCGCCGCAATACTCCAAGGCGCCATCAATCCACGGCTTACACCGATTGAGCTCGTCGGCTAAAGACACTATTGTTTAACGCGGTTAATCGTAACCTGCACTGCAGGAATTGCTGGAATAGGTGATGAAGCTGCTGTATTTGGCAAAGTGAGCCCCGTGTTGGACACGGCATAGAACACTTTTAAATAATTACTAGCGGCGACAGAGACCAGTGCGGTGTGAGTGATCATATCGCTGCCGTTGACTGTCTTTTTAACCGCGTAACCATCGGTCCCGTTGACATTCACCCACAAAAACCCGTTGTAACTTGATGATGAGCTTGCTTGAGCCGTCACGTTTATCTCAAGTAAACCCGCCTCTGAGACATCAATCTTTGTCGCGTCCGAGCCGTTGATTGCAAGACCGTCGATTGTTGACGCCGAGTTCCAAGTGATGGCGTAAGCGATATTTGCCTGGCTTGCTGTTTGCGTTGTAGTCGCGTAAAACTGCCCACACCCTCCCCCCATCAGCACCTGTCGAAATGCACTAGACTTTGTGACCACCGGGTAGCCGCTGCGATCCCACAAAATGACACCCTCACTCGCAGCCGAATCACCAGTGACGTAATAGACTAATTGTGATCGAGTGCTAGATAAAACATCAATTAGCTTGCGGCCCCATAGCTTCCAATCTGGACCGATTGCCTGGGGTAGCTGAAAGCTCAACGCTTACCGCCCTCAACTACGTTTAAGCGCATCTTTCCAGCACGGAAATCAACTTCCGACCCATTGATACGCATACGCACTTGACGGCCTTGAAAACGCGCTCCTGTGGGGTTAGCAAGCGTAAACGGACCGTGGCTAGACTCTGCCCCATTCGGGTAAAAGCGGCTCTTAAACGTCAACGTACACTGCCCCTGGGATCGCTCATCTGGGATAATTTCATTGACCTTCATTAGATTCTCACCTGACCCTAGTGCGATCGGCCCGCTCTCAACAAAAGGCGGTGAATCGTGCGAGTAGCCGGTTTCTTGGTTATATAGATTGCCGCTCGCGTCGAACCAAAGCGGGAATCGAAAAGAACCAACGTCAACGCCTGTTGTGCGTGACAGAGTGCCGATATTCCAATGGCCCTCTTTATAATCATAGACCACATAACGGTTGTTTTCGGTTGCAGAGGATGCCGGGTAAAACCACCAAACCTCACCAAACTGCGCGTTATCAATTGCGCAAATTTTAGATCGCTGCGCAGAATTTAGATCGTCAAAGACGTAATCGAGAACATCGCACGCCATTTCTTTAACTGATGAGCCGTCAAACTGAAAGAACCCGGATGTACCCATCCAGAACGCACCGGAATCAACAGCAACGGCGCCCTGGCGTGATACAACGCCGCACGATGTACCAACTCGATCAAATGAGTAAACGAACGGTGGGCCAGCATAGGTTGCTGTATGAGCATCGAGAGTTGTCAATATTAATGCAGAGCCTTTAACGCGCACACCACACATGATTTCGCCAGTTGTTTGGAGCTCTATATCACCGGCTTGATTAGTCGCAGCAGGGCTCCACGTTGTGTTATTTTCACGGTCGCACCAGGCTATTTTTTGCGGATTAGCCGCCGTTGCAAGAGCGAAAATAAAACGCTCGTCGGTTACCATAATCGCTTTGTTGTTGATTGGCGCATTAGTTAACGCAACCGCTGCAGCCGTGCCGCTCAGGGTCCACAAATAGATTTTGCCATCATCGCTTGAGCACGCTACCAAATGCTGACCAAAACTATCGAGTGACCAAGTCGTTACCTTGTGTGGCACGCCGTCATTAACGCGAGCATTACCATAGGCATATGATCCGTAGGTCTGACCGCCATAGCCGGTATTATCAGTCGCATCCAAAGTACCAACAGTGAAGTTCGAGGGCGTAATGTCTTGTACTACCGACCCCTGGTTCAGCGCATACAGTTTATTGAACGTACCAACCGCCAGGCGTGGCGAATCAGTATGATCTACCCACGCAACAGAGCCTCTAGGCGCCACCGCTGTTGCGGATGACTTGCGCGTTGACCAGCCTCCGATCGGACGTACAGAGCCATTCTGCCAGCGGATAAAATTTGCATCTCGCCATCGTCCAGACGAGTCTAAGTCAGTCCCGTGGTTAAATACACCGGCCGGGATGTCGATTTCTACGAGTGGCATTGTTTATCCTAAAGTGTTGGCTTTACGCCTGATGGGAATTCCGCTGTACTAGGCCAATCTCGTAGTGCAGTTCGGTACAAAAGTATATTATCGCGGTTAGGCCAATCCGACACTTGTGCAGCTTGATCGGTTGACGCTAGTTCTGAATTACGCCACACCCTTGCTTCTTGCTCTGCGGTAGGCTCTGGTAAAACAACCGGCTCTAGAATAGAAAACGTGCAATCTGGATACTCAGAACGAACCCAATCTTCGTTATCACATAAAATATTATTTATAATTTCGTTGTCTGAGTTTATTATTTGGTAGTGTGCCATCTAATTACTCTCCTTATTCTTTAGCTTTATACTGTATGAAAATAATTCCCTGACCGCCGTGACCGCCCATTGTACCCATGCCCCCTGCACTACTATGGGTATTCATTGCAAATCCACCACCGCCACCAATACCACCCTCGCCACCAAGAATGGTCATAGTAGCTTGCCCGTTTCCCGCGTATGATTTAACCGCACCACCACCTGCAAGAAAACCGCCATTAGCCACGCTATATACTCCAGTATCTGGAGGTATACTATAGTAATGATGCATAATCGCAGGGCCACCATAGCCGCCGCCTGTCATTTGACCATACGCGCTTGGATCGTAGGGGCCAATACAATCAGAATTTTGACCGCCTTTCCGATTAGCAAGAGCAGGATATGTGCTGCCACCGCTTGCCTGTGTTGCTACAGCGCCGCCGCCTTTACCCTTCAAAAATGAAGAACTGTCACTGCCACTAACGCCGCCAGTGTAGTTAACGTCACCACCACTAGCCGTTCCACCACCAGAGCCTGTTGAATTTGCAGATGGCAATGCCCCTCCGTTTGCTAGAATGTTGTATCCAGTTGCTACTGCTCTGGACAAACCCCCTGCTGATACGCCATAAGTTAATCCCGCACCGTCGTTAGTCGTTTTTTTCGTAGGCACACCACCTGCTCCAATGGTCATTGTCCAGTTTGTACTAGTTGAAAAAGTCACTTCTTTTCTTGCATAGCCACCGGCAGGGCCTCCACCATTGATATTGTATTCTTGTTTATGACTAGTGTGCCCCGGCCCCCCGCCGCCAATAACGTGAATAGTGCCTACGCCATCAAAAGGCGGTGTCCACGTTTGAGAGGATCGAATCCAAATATTTAACAGCGCACCACCGCCACCTGCCGAAATTAGTCCTGATAATGTTGACATCTATATTGTCTCCTTTTTAATAAATAGCCCAACCGTAGGTGCTTCCAGTGAATACACACGTTAGCCCTACTCGCGCTACGTCAATTGTCATATCCTCTGCCGTGCCTTCAATCTTCTGGCTGTTCCTTGCAAGAATAGCTGTAGCAAAGTTACCTACCGCAACCATTACTTGATCGCCAAGCGATGGAGAAGCGGGAAGCGTTAAAGTACAAGCAGAGGATATAAAGTGGTTCTGGCCTGTTGTTGCCGTTGCGCTGCTACTAACAACCGTTGTAGTTACGCCTCCGTTAACCTGTGCTGCCGTTAAAGCTCCTGTCATAACAATGCTATTATCGAGCTTTGCTGAAGTAACAGCATCGTCAGCTATGTTACCTGTCGCAATAGTTCCGTCTGCAATCTTTGCTGAAGTAACAGCATCATTGGCTATATCGCCTGTAGCAATAGTTCCGTCTGCAATCTTTGCGCTAGTAACTGCATCGTCGGCAATACCCGTGGTTTTAATCTGTGTTATTGCCATTGTTTAGCTCCCTAATGTAGGCTTTGTGCCAGACGGAAATTCAGAGGTGCTAGGCCAGTCGCGGAGTGCCGTGCGGTACGTTAGGTACGCAGAACGCTCTGGATGATCTGTGATTGCAGGTATACCGTCAGTTGCTTGAAGCTCTGAATCTCTCCATTTTCTTGCAGTTACCGCTATCTCTTCTGCCGTAGGCTCACGGTCATCAGATACTTCTGTATCTATATAGCTTCCATCGTCAAAAAGTAAACGGCTAAGTCCGCTGCCGTCATTTAGTGCTGTTGTACTAACTAGTGTAGACATTTTTATCCTCCTTTAAACGGCATCAAGAATGTAGTGAGCGGCTGCGTAACCGTTTGTACCGGACGATTGTGCGTCCGCAGTTTTTACTGTGACACTTAAACTTTTTTCAAAGCGAACAACATTATTTGGTTGGAATGCTATAGCGTAACTTGGATCAGGAACATAAGAATAATTAGGACCGTCGTGGCTCATAGCATTGAAACCATATGAAGAATAGAAAGGATCAACAGGTGCAGTCCAAGCTCCTGCTGAATAACCATAATGAGGATTAGATTGATGAGAAGCCACCCAACCCGAATGTGCGCCAATACAAGCGCGGGATATTTCCCCCGTGCTATTTCTCATATTAGCAATTGTAGTAGCAACTCCATCAACAGTAACTACAAATTCAACTACGTTATTCGATGCAGAAGACATGGCAAAAGTAAAAAATCCCGCTTTATCACTAAGTGAAACTATCGTTCTTGCAGTATTAGCAACTGCGGCACTGGTGATTCGTGCGGGATGTAGGTATGTTGTCCAAAAATCGCTTTCATTAGACTCATATGGAGAGCCTGCAACTACCATGGATAGTTTACTGATGTATACATGGTATCTTGTTATTTTTGAAGGATCACGATTGTAAATTCCTGTACTACCTATTACTGCCGCCATTATTTATCTCCTTAAATTGTAGTCCAACCGATGGTTGAATCGACAAAAACTAACGTAGCTGCGTTATTCTTTGGCAGCAGAGCATCTCCAGCTACCGAATTTATATTTGATGAATTGCGCCCTATTGTTATTAAGGCTGCTCCAACATTCTTTACCGTCACAACAGCACCTGCACTTGGTGAGCTTGGAAGCGTCAAGGTGAATGCAGTAGATGCGTGATTGCCAACAATTTGATCGCCGCTTGCCATTGTGAAATTAGCGGTCTTTACTAGCCAATCGTTATACAAGCCTCCTGCTGCGGCCCACGACATTACTCCAGAGCCGTTACTTTGCAAGAACTGTCCTGCGTCACCATCTGATGCGGGAAGCGTAAGCGTAATGTTTCCTGAGTAACTGCTATGCGGGGCTGCTTGTATTCTTGTGTAGTGTGCGTTGGATGACTCGCAATAGAAATCAATCTTAGACTGTGTGCCAGAGTTCTTTAGCGCAATAGCTCCGTTAGTTATTGCTACGCCATTACTAGCACCGCCAATGGTTAAACCTGTTACAACGTCTAATGAATGAGCTAATTTGGCGCTTGTAACGCTGTCATCTACTAGTTTAGCTGTAGTTACATTAGCGTCTGTTATCTTGGCGGTTGTTACAGCGTTTGAAGCTAGTTTAGCTGTGGTAACACTTGTGTCTGCTACGGTTGTACTTGCAGCAACTGTAAGAAGATTTATTGCTTCTACTTTAACGCCGCTTGCAGGTGCTGTAGAGAATGTAAGTGTAGTTCCGCTAAAGCTAAAAGTATCTTTGTGTTGATAAACGCCATCAAAATAAACTTGAAGTGCGTTTTCAGACGGAGGTGCTGCTGACAATGTAAGAGTAGTATCGCTACCGTCACCCGTCATTGTGCTAATTGTTATAGTAGCTTCACCACCACCAATGTCACCCCAAGCATCTGTGTATCCTTCAAACTTGCCCGTCTGCGAGTTGTATCGAAACAACCCTGCAGATGCAGAGGGTCGCTGCGCAGTGTTGCCAGAATTAACCTGGATCGCGCCGGTCCCAGTAAAACCTACCGTGCCACTTGCTGAGAAGTTAGTTGCTGCAACCGTACTGGCAGTACTGGCGCCAATTGTTGAGGCGTTGATGACCGAGCCATTAATGGTCCCGCCATCGATGTCCGGGGTGTTTAAATCCATGTTCGATGTTGCAGCGCCGCCATCCAGTAAATTATCGATGGCATCGAGATTGTTGTTTATCTTTGTACCCCAGCTATCAGCAGATGCACCGACTTCGGGCTTTACCAGGCTGTACGTAGATGTGGTTGTGTCTGCCATTACCCGAGACCTCTTACTCTAAGTTTAAGACCAGCGCCGGATGTCTTGCTTGACTCCGACTGCAGATTTAATTGATTAACCGCAGCGCCATACATTTGCGCCCAGACGCCTGTTCTGCCGTCTTCCGCTAGGTAGGGCGCCGAGTGTATTAACGTGCCGTACAGATAAACATCTGGCGCTGACGCCAAAAGCCAATTGCTTGTTGCTGAATTACTCAATGCCGGAACATTTTGGTAGTACAAGAGCTCCGCTGTGTTTGCGCTGTCAGGTGTCGGGAACAATTCAAAATTACTCTCACTGTGCGAGTAAAAAGCAGGCGTCCCCGCAGCATCATTGGCTGCGCCGCGCTTCTCGGCCATTGCCTGCTGTGACATCAAACTTAGACCGCCACCAGAACCACCTGAGAGGGCGATACGCACCGTCTGTATCCAATCTGATGGCCTAGCTACATATCTAGCATTAACAGTTAGACTGGCCTTCTCTTCCATCTGCCAGTGTCTAACATCGCGGTTGATTTGCGCCTCGGCAAGCGTAATAAACGTAGGGATCACACTTGTTAGATCGCTGCGATTTAAATAGTCAGCGACTGACGCCTTTAATTCTGCGAACGTGGATATAGCCATTGTTTTACCTTAGATTGGACTGACTAAACTTGTAATCAAGCCGGATATGTCGCGGATGGTGTTAGCCTTTTCTCGGTTCCGCATTAGCTCAAGCTCGTCAATCGACATAAACTGCGGAGAGTCTAAAAGCCCAGGCGTTGTCTCTATAGCGCGAGTACGTTGCTGCAACTGTTCGGGTGTTATTGCCCTGCCTATTGATGCTCGCGGGTTGCCGTATGTAAGGCTGTCATCAATGTTGCCAAGAATGCCACCGAGACCGCCAATCATTGACTCGCCTACGGCGCTTGCGCTCTGCTTTAAGCTATCCAATAGACTGCCTTGCTGCTGCATATCTAACCCATTAGCAGATGCATTCTCTGAGGCAAGCATAGACCCGCCTAATAGACCTGTACCCGCTACACTTGCCAGTAAATTAGATGAATCTTTCTTTGCGGGATCAAACTGCGCGCTAGTCGATCTTATGTTTTCTGGCTTCCAATGAATTTCATTTGCAAGGTCATCACTAAACTTAACATTTAACCCGTCAAACCCTGTCGCATCACTTAATGCAGTCAGAAACTCTCCATTGTCAGCAAACAAATCTGTAAGCTCTTCTGGATTGCGGCCTGCGTACTGTGCTGCAAGGTCATCAAGCATCCAATCGTCTGCACCCTCGCTCCAAAACGACTCGTAATAATCGCCTAAAGGATTCATGTCTTCGTTATCAACTGACCGCTTTAACGCGCTAGATTGATCTAACATTCCTCTAACTTGGCTTTCTTTTAGGTTTAACACATCACCTAAATGATTAGCTGACCTTCCATCAACCTCCATCAAATTATTTGTTCGTGAATACAGCGGCAAAACACCAGGGGAATCTGGCGCAGGTAAGCCTCTACCTCTAAACATCCCGTTAGCAAAGCTACTAGCTTGATGCGGTGATGTTGATAGGTAAAAGCCAGGCCCGTATTGGTCTGCTCCTTTACCTGTCATTAAAGGGTCAAATTGTTCAAACCCCTCTAAATTTCCCGTTCCGTGATACTTTTGCGCCCTAGTGTCGATGTCAATGTCATTAGCCCTAGCCATACGAGACTGATGGTCCCTAGCAAGGTCAGGAACAGCGTCAATAATTCCTTTGAGTATTCCAGCGTCTGCATCTTCTGACGCAAACATTGAGCCGCCTAATAAACCTGCACCCGTTACACTTGCCAAGTAGTTTTTATCAAATCGCCTCGCTGGATCGAATGCCGCATCACGCGACCTCACACCGGGCGTATCCTCTAGCTTTGCTATAGCCTGCTCTAGCGTATTGCCACTAGGGAATACATCAGCCTCCATCGTGCTGTCTATGTGTTTCGTACCTAGATACGAGTCCTGACCGAACTTTCCCTTAGAATGGTCGGCAAATCTGTATTGCAGTGGGCTTTGCGAGTAACCGCCATCGCGCAGCTTGTAGGGGTCACCAAGTACATCAATGTAGGTGCTTCCCGTTCTAGCAACGTGCGGCTTGTAGGGGATATTGTTATCGGACAGGTACTGACTAAATGCCTGCGCTTGCGGGTCACCATCGCGCATTGCCTTAGAAGCATAGTCAATCCCATCACGCGAACTGCTATCAGCGAAATCAAATCCCTGCTCTTTGGCTCTTGCCATCCGAGCAGAGTAATCCATAGCAAGGTCAGAAACAGCGTCGATAATCCCTTTAATTCTGCTGCTCATACAATACCCTGTAAGTTAACTCTCAACGGCTTGCCCCAGCTTGTGCTGGGTGGCTCATAAACCACCGCCATCATTCCAAATGCATCTGCCGCGTGAGATGACCAATCGTGGTTAGGTCCAAGACCTATGTTTCTGCTCTCGTCACGCTTTTCGTGATACCACGCCAACGCCTCAATGCCTGCAGCGCAGCCAGGCTCGTTAAAATGGCAAGACGGCAATACTCTGCGCACCGCTTCAACTCGATGACCCGCAGCCCCAACCCCCTGATTCGGTACAACAATGACGTTGTATCCAGCATCTCTAAGCGCAGACTCGTAGCTCACCGAGTACACTTTGTCGTGCGTGCGTCCGTCGTGCGGCAGCACAACAGTTTTGATCTCTTGCGCCTGATCGCGCAACCAGGCGACATGAGTTGCTAATGGCTGGCCTACCGCTTCGTAGTACCCCAGCACCCTGATCTCGCTTTTGTAAAACTGCACAGTCCAAATGCTTGTAGCATCCGACTTGGCGCCCGTCCCTCCGATGTCGAAGTACGCTCTAGTCTCCATCAGCGGGTCTTCGTGGACATTGCCCATACGCCCTTCTCTGCGCGCTGCATCAATTAGATGCGAGTAATAAGCGCCCTCGTGCGCCTGCAGAAATGCTCCTTCCCAAATGTGCTCGTAAACGTCAGGGCGAACCTTCTTATCAGCCCTTCGCTCTAGCTCCAATACATCGGGAAACCACGGATTGTCGCGCCAATTGAGCTCTACGAACTTACCGTCATCTGGCGGCGTGTCTCTGAATCTTTTGTGCGTTGCTGACCGCGTGCTTTCCGGGTTCCACGTAACCCAAATCTCACTCTTTTGCTCGCGCACCGTTGGAATTAGTTTGCGCCAAGCCTCTTCACTGACCGGCTCTGCTTCATCTACCCAGGCTATAATGATCCGAGCTTTTGACTTAATTGAATCGAGATTGCGGCGTAACCCAGCAAACACATAATTGATATTGCCATCTCTGGACCTGACGTATTTCTCACCAACCTCATAATACTCAGACAAGAAATCAACAGAGCTAATGGCTGACTTGACCTCTTCTAAACTCGATTCATCAAGACTATTCAAGTGCTCCCTTGCGCATAGTATCTGCCCAGTCTGCCCTGACATTCCCGCCTGATAGCCTTTGATCGCTGTCATCAGCGCAAATGTTCTTGTCTTACCACTACCACGGCCACCGTATGCACCTCGGTATCGAGCGTCACCGTCGAACACATCGACCAGTTTCTCTGGCAGATTAATCGTCGCTGTTGTCATCGGGCTTTACAGGCATTAGCTGTATGACAGATGGGCGCATAGAGCCGTCAGATGTCGAATGATCCATACTGACCTTACTGCCCTCTTTTCTGTCGATCATCTTATGTGCAGTGTTTACATCGCCATCTCGCAGCGCATCAATAAGAACTGAGCGCGCCATCATTATGGGATTGCTCTTAAGTACCTCTTTTCGCTCTCTAAACTTCACATTATCTTCTTGATACCGATACAGCGTTGCCTGGCTGATGTCAGCGTACATACACGCCTCTAGATCGCTGCAGCCCATAGCGAATGCGTGATCAAGTTTTGCGATAACCGCAGGGGTCATTTTCGTTGGTCGAGCCATAAATTCACCAGCCTGGGGTACTCGGAAGTCCCGGCGAATGTGATAAAAAAAAGGCCGCTTTGCAGCAGCCGAATAATGGAGGATAGAACGGGCAAGGAGACAAATACCCTATTCTG
>Ga0209634_1002031_pt1 | contig 14379 bp, 20 predicted proteins | sample LinPmetageLP40_FD_184043 | JGI IMG/M metagenome (GOLD analysis project Ga0209634, IMG submission 184043) | Marine viral communities from the Pacific Ocean - LP-40 (SPAdes) (version 2) | ecosystem: Environmental > Aquatic > Marine > Oceanic | place: Pacific Ocean | collected 2010-08-26
CATATAATATTTCAAATTCATATATTTTATTTTGACCTAAATATAAATCTTGTTTCTTACATTCTTCATTCACTAATAACATCATTTTACCATGAGCCATTGGATCTAATCTACCAGCAAAACTAACCTTTTTAGCATCCTTATTTTGTAATTTATATTTATCTATTAATTCATTTGGTGTTTGACCGATTTTTTTATATAAATATATAGGCATTTTACTAATAATTATGATTTAATAAATTAAAGAAGGTAATCAATTTTAAAAAAATAATGTGTCCTTAATATCTTTGTACAAATCCTTTAAAATAATTTTTTTATTATTTTCTAAATCTTCTTGAAAGGTAGGACTATTTTTATTTAATAATAACATAATATCATTACTAATTAGAGGTTTATTATTTCTAATATCTATATTAGCATTAATTTTAGTTTTTATTTCATTAATTGGAAGAGTAACAATATTAGTAATTATTTTAACACAATCATCAAAATCACTATTATCATCATATTTAATTTCATCTAATATTAGGTTATCATTTTCAAAAGTTATTCTATATTCATAATCGTAATCATCATCTGTATAAAATGGATATGAATATATTATATTTTTAAAATTAGATTCGATGCTATCAGTTAACACCATATCATTAATATCGAATTCATTAAGATTTAATGCTTCTACAAGTATTGAATTATTTTTTGACTCCATATAAATTATTTTAATTTTTTTAATAAAATAAATAAACGATTATTATATAATGATAGAATTAATACTTGTTATTATTTTAGTATATATTTTATTACAAAAAATATATAATGTATGGATTAAATATAGAGAATCATTTAAACAAAAGCATATATTTCATGCGAAAATAGCAGATAATAATGCAACCCGTAAAAAAGGATTAATGTATAGAAAAAAAAAACTTAAACATAATCAAGGGATGTTGTTCGATTTTGAAGAACCTCAAACTATATCGTTATGGATGAAAAATACATACATACCATTAGATGCTGTATATTTTAATGATGATGGTAAAATAATAGATCTAAAATACTCATTAATCCCCAAATCAACCAAAAGTGTGATTTCAAAACAATTATGTAGATTTGTATTAGAAGTAAATGAAAAAACTATTTTAAATAAAAATATTAAAATAGGTGATTATATTAAAATAAATAAAATTAAAACTTTAAAATAATAATCCTGGTGTTGGAGATTCTTCAGGGAATACATGTCTATCTGGAACTAACACTTCAATATAGTCTTCTTTATTTAAATTATTTATTTTTTGTAAATCCCATCCACTTTGAGTATGGCTAGGCCATAAACTGCTATTATATGGCGCATAATCACTAAAATCATGTTTATTTCCAGTTGGGGCATACATAATATACGAACCATCATTTTTAGCATTATTACTATTATTATTAGCATTATTACTATGATTATTAGCATTATTACTATGATTATTAGCATTATTAGCATGATTATTAGCATTATTACTATGATTATTAGCATTATTACTATGATTATTAGCATTATTACTATGATTATTAGCATTATTACTATGATTTTTACTATTACTATGATTGTTACTATGATTATTAGCATGATTATTAGCATTATTGTTACTATGATTATTAGCATTATTACTATGATTATTAGCATTATTAGCATGATTATTAGAATGATTATTAGCATGATTATTAGCATTATTGTTACTATGATTGTTACGTTTCATACATTTGTTATTAAGAACACATTTTTTAGAACAATTTAAACCATTTTTTAAACATCTATATTTACATTTTTGTGGATTTTTGTATTTACATTTTTCCAAACATCTTGCACCATGAATAGAACAATCAAATAAACATCCTTGTTTTTTTTCAGAAATAGTTGATAATCCTAAAAAATCCCATAAATTAGACATAGTTGATTTAATAATAGGTTCTTCTTTTACAGATTCGGTTGGGGTAGGTAAAACTATTTCTTCATCACAATAAGGTAAATGTAATTCATCATTTAAACTAAGAGAATTATATGCTGAATTTAAACTGGATTCATTTGATTCAAAAAATTCGTAATTATTCATATATAAATCTATTAGAAATTATTTATAATGGTACATTTATTTTATTTATATCAATATTTAATTTATTTTCAGGAGTTACTGTATCATATATAGTAAATAATTTTTTAACATATTGTTTAATATTATTAAATATATGTAAATAGTCTAATATAAATATTAATATACCTAATAATGGAATTATCGTTACTAACCATGATCCAACTATACAACCACCATATAGTTTACAATGTATTTCATCAATAATTAAATAATATAATACAAATTGAATAAGTAATACACCAATACTTTTATATTTAATAAAAGTAATTATTGTAGCAATCAAGCAAAAAAATAAAAATATTTTTGCTTGTAATGGTTTAATTAAATTAGATAAAAATTTTATAATATTCATATATATTTATATATATTTTTAATTCTATTATCGATTTGTTTATTCGTCAATAATGTATTTTTAAGCAAATACGATTTAATATTATATAGTTGATTATCATACAGTTTTTCGATTTTAATATCAATATTATCTAAATAATCAATACTATAATTCATAAAAATATTTTTTGCATTATTGAAATCAATAACATAATTCGGAGGAACAATTTTGTTTTTTAATAGTTCTGAATCTAAGACATCTTCAATACAATTATAATTTTTAATACATTTATATGATTTAGGAGGACCCATTCCTTTAATTCGTTTAACATAATCACATCCAAACAGAATACATAATTCTACAAATTTTTCATATGAAATATTTAATTCTGATAAAATCACCGATAAATTATATGTTGTAATTTTATTATTATAAATATTAAAATCTCTAACAAGAATATTACTTCCACTAGTTAATAAATCCATATCCTCAGAAATCACAAAATCTACTATACCTGTAGAACATAATTTACTACATAATGAATCAGCTTCACCTTTTGCTTGAATATATTTAATATTTAATAAGTCTAACAAATATTTGACTTGATAAATATCATCTTTAGTAACAGAAATAATTTTACCATTAAGATTATTTATTTGTGTTTTAAATTCTGTAATTTTGGTTTCATCGCTTGTATTACTAATTTCATCATTTAAAGCATCTATACGTTTTTGCTTATCAATTAATTTATTTTTTCGTTCAATAATAGTATTTAATTTTTCTTTTGTAGGTGCACCATCAAAAATATATACGGGAGTAATATTATTAATTCTTAAACGGTTAATTTGTTCAAATAATTTTGGAATTAATTTATTTCCTTTGTATTTATATCTATATAAAAATATACTAATATCAATAGCACATTTTAATGGAGCAAAATTATTACAAATATTATCTAATGTTGTTTGTTTAATAGCATTTGGACAATTTTGTTGTAAAAAAGAAGTTAAATTTTTAATTCCCATAATATAAGATAATTTGTTATTATAAATTAAATTTAAATCAATTTTTATATGTCATTCTTAAAGTATTATATAAAGAGTGACAATTTTTATTTCGCTGAATATAGAGCATATATTTATTAATATCATCTATATATTTCTTATTTATAATATCAATAATATATGCTTTAAAATTAGATTTAGTTAAACTATTGCTATAATAAAGAACTAAAAATGTATCTAAATAATATAATATTGCGGTTTTTACTATAAAATATGAGAAAATACTTGTATTTTGTTTAAAATTATCATTAATATGTGGTTTAAAAAAATCATAACTTGTTCTAAATTTATAAAAATCTAAAATTTTTGCTACTTGATATAAACTAAATTTTAACTCTATAGTAAGAGTTTTTTTTAATTGAGGTAACGAATTTGAATTAATTATAGAATTAATAATTAAAGCTAGTATTTCCGTATATGCTTCATTTAGTCTTATTTCGGTTGATGGATTTATATTATAGTATTTGGATATATCATCGAATTCAACATGATTTAAATCCAATTCTAAATAATGAATTAGTTCATGAACTAAAACTTTATTTAATTCTTCTGATCTAAATATACTTAATTTATGATGAGGTGATGTAAATCCAGAATTAATTTCTCTTGGTCCAAGATTATTATTATATTTATTTATTTGTTTTTTAAAATTGGTCATAAAAATATCAATATTTAGTGTTAATTTAGATTTGGTCTTATATAAACCCAATACAATTATTCTAATAATAATATTATTTAGTACCTTTTTATTTATAGTTTTATTTTTACTAAAAATAACCAAATTAATTAATATATTATTATAATTAATAGTATAATTATGTTTATAATCCAATTTATTAAGTAAATATTCAAGTATATCCATTTCTACAAACTCATTTATTATATCATTATCTATATTATTATTATATAAATTTTGTGGTATTTTATTCATTCGTGCTATATTATTTATTTCTCTCATTATATGTTTTCCATTATCATTAATCCATTGTGTCAATTTATTAAAATTATTAGTTAATAATATTTGTTTAAATTCATTATATTTTTCTGGAGATGTTTTATTTAATGAATTATCTAAAAGTTTATTATTATATAAATATTTGAAAATATTTAGCATTGATAGAGATTGTTCATTTGATAATGATATTTTAGAATATTTTATATAAATTTTTTTTTTATCAATACTAGTAATTATTTTATTAATATTTGTATTAAATTTATTAATATTACTACCAATTTTAGATTTATTTAATGATATTTTTATTTTATTAAATTCCTTTTCCATAAATATATATTATTTTTTTTTTATTGTTTTAATATTTAATGCTCTTTTAATTTTTGATAATAGTTGTTGATTAATAATTGCTTTACCATTTTCATAATCATTTATGACTTCTTTTTTTACATTAATAATATTTGCTAGTTGTACTTGTGTTAATTTTTTATCACATCTTGCTTTACTAATAATTTTAGATTGTTCCATAGATATACGGTTATGTTTGGCTCCTTCAGTTATATCATCTAATTTTTTATTCTTGTTAATTAATTCTCCATTTTTATTTTTATATTTACTAACAGTGTTTCCATCACGTTTTGCTTTTTTTAGTTTTTCATCAGATGCTTTCTTGTTTTTAATTACTATTAATGTATCCCATAAAGGATCTGAACTATTTATATATTCAGGCATTAAATATATTGTATGTTATTTTTTTAATTACTTTTTAAATAAGTTTTTATAAAAATGATTTAAATTTAAAAATATATTTATATAAAATGGCAGTTGAAATAGAAATAACCGAGTTAAATGATTATTCTAAATGTATTGATTATATTAATAAAATATCTGGACATATAACTACCAATATGTTAAAACAAAAATTTTATGTATCTTCTAAAATAGCAAGATGTGCACTTAGAAATCATGCCAATACAATGTTATGTAAACCATTTGAATATGGTTCTAATCAAAGTATAAATTATAATTTGTACAAAAAAATAGATAAAGATAAATTTAATAAATTTTGTGAAAATGAAATAAATAATTTAAGACATAAAAAATCTAATTATAAGGAATATTTTATGAATAAGTATCATATTAAGTATATAGATTAATTATTTTTTTTTTTTTTTTGTTCCAATATTACTCTTTCCCTTGCCTTTACCACCTTTACCTTTACCACCTTTACCTTTACCTTTACCGTCGTCTTTGCCTTTGCCTTTACCTTTACCTTTGCCTTTGCCTTTGCCTTTTCTTTTCCCATCACTCTTTTCTAATGATTTTTTCTTTGTATTAATTACAAATTTATTAGTAGGTTTTTTAGAATAATCAGAACAATTTATATTTGAATATATTTTTTGCCCTATGTCTGTTTGCCATGTTGGAATTCCCATTTGTCTTCCTTGTATTATAGCATTAACAATATCATTATCTAATATTGTTTGATTTCCACCACCAGTTTGAAGACCAGTACTTTCTGGATAAACATGCATATTTGGACCACTCATTGAATCAGATAATGGTTCTCCAAAACTTTGTGGTACATATTCGCCATATGCTCCTTCACCAGGATTAGAAAATGAATTATCATTATAATTTCCACTGTTATTACCATAATATTCACTTGGAAATACATTTCCATTTCCACCTTTTAAATTTTTTTTCATATATTATAAAATAAGAAAATAATTTATAATAAAATATATAATGAATAGTTTTTTAAATAAATATTTAAATTCCAAAAGTCTAATAATTATTGAATTTTTAAAAAAAAAAGTTAGTTTTATTAAATCATGGCATATTATTATATTTTCATTAATATTAAATGCTATTGGACTAATGAATTTATTAAATAATAAGTTTAATATATTTATATTATTAGTATTATGTAGTTATTTTTCTTTAATAATTGTAAAACAATATACTAATAAATCAAATATTATTATTTATTTTCAAAATGTAGTAGAATGGATTATAATAATTTCTGTATATATGACATTTACAAAAAAATATAACAAAAAAATTACTCAATCTATAATAATATTTGTAATAGTATTATTATTGCTTTGTAATTTACATTTTATGACATATAAATATAATAACAAAACAAAATGTATAGAGATATGGAATACATGTTTAAAAAAAATAATAAATATTGATAATTTAAAAAGATTTAATAATAGTATTAAATATTTTGATGATTATCATATAATAATTTACTTAATAATAATTATGATTTATATACATTATAAAAATTGATTTTTAAAATGACTTAAAAAATATTAATATAAAATATATACAAAATGGTCGGAATTGGAATTGATTTAGGAACTACTTACAGTGCTGTAGCAGTTATGAAAAATGATAAAGTTGAAATTATAGCAAATGATCAAGGTAATAGAACTATGCCTTCATATGTTGCATTTAATGATACAGAAAGATTAATTGGTGAGGCTGCGAAAAATCAAGCATCTGTTAATTCAGAAAATACAATTTTTGATGCAAAAAGATTAATTGGTAAAAAATATAGTGATAGTCAAGTTCAAAATGATATGAAATTATGGCCATTTACACTTAAAAGTGGAGATGGCAATAAGTGTTTAATTGAAGCCACCTTTAAGGATGAAAAAAAAACATTTCAACCTGAAGAGATTTCATCTATGATTTTATCTAAAATGAAAGATACTGCTGAAGAATATTTAGGTGAACCAGTAACCGATGCCGTGATTACAGTTCCTGCTTATTTTAATGATTCACAACGTCAAGCAACTAAAGACGCAGGGGCTATTTCTGGATTAAATGTGTTGAGAATTATTAATGAACCAACAGCAGCAGCGATTGCTTATGGATTAAATAATAGTTCAACAACTGAAAAAAATGTATTAATATTTGATTTAGGTGGTGGAACATTCGATGTTTCTTTACTAAGTATTGACGATGGTATTTTTGAAGTAAAAGCAACTGCTGGTGATACTCACTTAGGTGGTGAAGATTTTGATAGTAGATTAGTGAACCATTTTATTCAAGAATTTAAACGAAAACATAAAAAAGACATTAGTAAAAATAACAGAGCTTTAAGAAGATTAAGAACTGCTTGTGAAAAAGCAAAAAGAACATTATCTTCAACATCATCGGCAAATATTGAAATTGATTCATTATTTGAAGGCATTGATTTTTATACTAGTTTAACCCGTGCTAAATTTGAATCATTATGTGATGATTTATTTAGAGGGTGTTTAAAACCAGTTGAAAAGGTAATACTTGATTCTAAGATTGATAAAAGTAATATTCATGAAATTGTTATGGTTGGAGGTTCTACAAGAATTCCAAAAGTACAAAGTTTAATTAGTGGATTTTTTAATGGTAAAGAGTTATGTAAATCTATTAACCCTGATGAAGCAGTCGCATATGGTGCTGCGGTTCAAGCAGCAATTTTAACAGGTGTATCTAATGAAAAAACCGATTCGTTATTACTACTAGATGTTGCTCCTTTATCTTTAGGAATCGAAACCGCAGGTGGAGTCATGACTAATTTAATTACAAGAAATACAACGGTACCAACTAAACAATCTCAAGTATTTTCAACCTATGCTGATAATCAACCAGGGGTGTTAATTCAAGTGTTTGAAGGTGAGCGTAGAATGACAAAAGATAACAATTTATTAGGTAAATTTGAATTAACTGGTATTCCTCCTGCTCCAAGAGGTGTTCCACAAGTTGAGGTTACATTTGATATTAATGCTGATGGAATTTTAAATGTAAATGCTTTAGATAAAACATCTGGAAAGTCAGAGAAAATTACTATTACCAATGATAAAGGTAGATTATCTGCTGAAGATATTGAAAAGATGGTTGCTGATGCTGAAAAGTTTAAAGAAGAAGATGAACAAAATTTTAAAAGAATCGAAGCTAAAAATAAATTAGAAGGATATTTATATGGAGTATCAGGATCATTAACAGATGAATTAAAATCTAAAATGGATAGTGAAGATTTAGATAAAATTAATAATGCGGTTGAAAATGGTAAAGAATGGTTAGATAATCATCAAAATGAAGATACTGAAACATATGAAAGTAAAATGAAAGATTGCGAATCTGTTATTTCCCCAATTATTACTAAATTATCACAAGAAGCTGGAGGGATGCCTGGAGGGATGCCTGGAGGGATGCCTGGAGGGATGTCTGGAGGGCCTATGCCATCTGATAGTGGAGAAACAGAGTCTACAGTTGAAGAAGTAGATTAATTAATTAATTAATTAATTATTGTATATTTTTTTATTTTATTATATTATATGAATAAAAAAGATTTATTAATTGCATTAACAATTGCGTCGCTTGAATCAGGTGAAGCAGGGATTATTTGGGATTCAATACCAAATAGTATAAAAACGGCATTCGGTATTGAACCAACACCAACTCCACAAGGTATTACATATGACAGTTGGATGATAGATGCAAATAAACCACATCAGAGCTATGTACCCAATCAAGGACAAGGTATAATTGGAGACAGTGCTACACATGGACTTGTTCATGGAAGTACAGTAACCCCAGGGGCTCTTCATATTCCAGAAGAACCCTTAGAAAGAATATGGCCAATTGCTAAAAGATATGATATGATGCAATTAAATCAAAAAAGCCGAGGTACTCCATTAACTGTGTCACCATATACAAAAAGTAATTCCACCTTTAAGGGTAGAAGTAATTCTAATATACAAGATTATCTTACGAAACTTGGAAGACGCGCAAAAAAATTAAAAACGTATAATCAAAGTAAAAAAGCAAAAACAAAGGGAAAAAGAAGAAAAAATAGTAAACAAAAAGGTCGTTTATAAATATGTAATATTATTTATCATAATTAGTTATAATATTGTCAACAACCATAAATTCAATATTATTTAAGATTTCTTTTGTTGATGGTTGTGGAAAATTAATTATAATTCCATAATTTACATTAATTTTATCTTTATTTAATACATTAAAATATTTTTTAATTTGAGCGATTTCTTGTGGTTGTATTTTACGTTGTATTGCTTTTAACTCCAAAATTATATCTAAACTATGAATAAATATATCAATTCGTAAAGATTCTAAATTATGTATTTTACCTTGTGAATCTTCATATTTTACAACAATATTCATTTCAGTATCTATATTTAATCCTTGACAATTTAATTCATAAACTAATGCTTTATGATATACACGCTCAGTATGCCCAATACCTAAATTTTCAAATACACGTTTACATGCATTTATTATAAGATTATTATCGTTTGTATCTAATGTATTCATTATTAAACAATAAATTATAATTTTATTAATTTTCAATTTTATTATATTAAAATAATATATGACACAGAAAAAAACAAAAAAAACGAGAAAAATAAAAAAAACAAAAAAAATACAAAAATCATATAAAAATCCATATTATTCTAAAGTAATGAAATCTTTATTAAATAAAATAGATAAACGCAAATTTGATAATGATGATAAAAAATTATTAAGTAATTTATTAAATAATTTAAAAGAATTATGCGAATATCATTATAAAAAAAATAACTGAGTATTATATAATGTTTGGATATTTAGCAGAATTATATAATACATATTTAAATAAACCTAATAATTTTTATTATTTATCATTAATAAAAGAAGATGATGGATTTTTTAGCATACATGGTTTATGGCCACAATATTCATTAAATTCATATCCAACATTTTGTAGACCAGTAAACTTTTCACTAACTAAATTAGACCCTATTATTGATAAATTAAATAAATATTGGTATTCGAATAAAGGTAGTAATTCTACCTTTTGGAAACATGAATATGAGAAACATGGTTCATGTATGTTTATACCTATAGATGAATTAAATTATTTTAAAAAAACGATTGATTTATATGAATATGCATTAATTAATAATGTAATTAAAAAATATAGTGAAAAAAATCCAAACGCAAAACAAATACTAATACCATTTGATTTAGAATTCAATATTATGAATTAATAATTAATATTTAAGCGTTCTAATTATATTAGAATTATATTTTATATAGATATAATGAAATTGACATACTTTAATGGGAGAGGACTCGCCGAAACTAGCAGACTTATATTAGCATTAAATGGGTCAAAATATGAAGACTTTAGATATCCATTAAAAGTAATTGATTGGGCTACTCATGATATGGTTAGAGAAGAATTTTTAGAAGATAAAGAAAATAATAAATTATTGGGATCTTTAAATAAACTACCATTTTTAGAAGTTGATGGTACAGTTATTCCACAATCTAAAGCAATTGAACGATTTTTAGCACGAAAATATAATATGTTTGGAGCAACTGAAGTTGAAGTCGCAAGAATTGATGGTTTATGTGAATTTGTAAGAGATTTTAAGGATGCATATCAAGCTGTTAGAAAATTATCACCTAGTGAAAAAGATGCTGGAATGAAACAATGGTTTTCTGAAACATTGCCAGAAAAACTAACATTATTAGATAATTTATTATGTAAAGAACATGAACTATATGCTGTTGGACTAAAATTAAGTTTAGCAGATGTCGTATTATTTTCATTTATTACACAATTTTTTGATAATAAAGACGAATCATTAAAAGCATGTCAAAATAAATTAAAAAAAATAGTTAAAAATGTAGGGTCTATTAAAGAAATACAAGACTGGATAAAAAATAGACCAGAAACACCATTTTAATTAAATTCTAACATTTCTAATTCAATTTTATTTAGACAATTGTATAGTTCATCAACTGTTATATCACCTATATTACCAATACGTATGAGTCTTGGATTATCTATAGGTGATGGATATAATACAATATTGTATTTTTTTAAATTTTGAGAAAAAATATCAAAATCAAAGTTTTTAATATATTCTGGAATATAATATGTCGATACAATCGGTGAATTTATTTTTCTATCTAAATATGGTGTAAAACCAATTTCGGTTAATTCATTATAAATAATTTGATTTAACTTATAATAATGCGAATACCTATAATCAATACTAGTTTCTAATAATTCATCTAATGCTTCATGTAATGAATTAACTATTTGAACTGGTGGTGTAAATCTAAATTGCTCCTTTTTATTAAAATCTTTATATTGTGAATATAAATCTAAACTTAATGTATTTGATTGTTCTTTACATTCTTCAAGTGTTTCTTTATTTGCGATTACAAATGATAATCCTGGATGCCCATGTAAACATTTATTAGAACTCCCAGTTAAATAATCAATATTTAAATTATTAATATCTATAGGAACCCCACCATATGAACTAATAGCATCAATTATAACTTTTTTTTTATATTTTTTTATTATTGGAACTATTTCATCTATTGGATTTAAAATACCACTTGTAGTTTCATTATGAACTAATGCTACATGAGTTGAATCGCAATTTTTAATAGAGTTTTCAACTATTTCAGGTGTTATCTGTTGGGTATATTCTAATTTATTAAAATTATTTAAATTATTATTTTTATGACATATATCTCTAAGACGATCACCATATATTCCATTTGAAAACACCGATACTTTAGATGAATTAGGTAATGACGACATAATTGATTCATTACCATAACTACCTGAACCTTGAATTAAAATACTTGTATAATTATTAGGATTCGTATTACTTACATTAAGTATTTTTTCTCGAACTGATTTGATAATATTAATAAAATATGGTTCTCTCGCAGAATAATCATTAGTTAAAGCATTTTTAACTCTATATGATGTAGTTAATGGTCCAGGTATTAATAAAATATTTCGTCTTAGCATTTAATAATATATGGTATCATTCTTTTAAATAACTTAAGAATTACTAAATAATAATTAGTAAATGATATTAGAAAAACTATTATATACATTAAATTGTATTTTATTCATATTTGGTATAGCGTTATTTTCATATTCTACAAGTAAACCTAATAATTCTACAATTATAGATTTAAATTGTAGTGATATGTATTTTCTGTGTTTTATGGGAATGGTAAATTCCGTAATATGTTTGTTAACTATAAAAAAGTTAAAATTAATAGCATTTTTATCAACAAGTGGAATTTTTTCATATAATGTCTATAATATTGGAAATATATCGTTAAATTGTAGTTTAGAAGACAACTATATTTGGTATTATTATATAATAACCACAATTATTAATGGATACGCAATATTATTATATATAACATTGTTAATAGTAATTTGTTGCGATGATTCATCTAAATCATCACAACAAAATAAATATAAGACTATTTCTAATAGACGGATCCAATCATCTAGGAATCCTCCTATTACACATTTAATTGATGATAATCTATTAATAAATAATGATGATAATATAATAAATAATTATGAATGACTACTATTGGATTCTCTCCTCAACATTATCTAATGCATAATTAGAATTAAAATTAAGTAATTCTCCATCAAGTGAAAAATCTGATGGTCTTAAAATAGACCAATCAGTATTTGATTTTAAGATACCTATTTTAGTATAAATATATCCAACTAAAGCACTACACCAAAATCTATCTGTTTTTTGAGGTTCATTATCTTTTCTAAAAAATGCCAAAATCCAATCTTTTGGTATAACATCATATGGTTTATTATAGACTGTATTATGAATTTCTGTCATTTTTTCATCTGTAAAAATATTAGAATGTGCTTTTAGTTTTCTTATAATAACTTTAGAACCATAAAAATTTCTTAATATTTCGTCTAATGGTGTTATTTGAACTCCTAATTTTATTTTTCCATCTTGTGGATCATAATCCCCTTCCCACCCAGATTCCCATACATACGTTCCTTTAAGACTGGGAGATATAAATGTCGGGTCTTTTAATATCATACCAATATGTGAATAATTTGAATGTGTTGCATATTCTATAAAACTGGAAAAATATTGTAACCATCCAGTTTTATGACCTGTAAAAAAAATTAAATCACCAGTGTTTAAATTATTCATATAGTATATAAATTTATATTTTTTAAGTTATTTTTTTGATTCTGCCATTTCTACACTTAAAATTAAATAGTCATATGGATGTCCGTTAACTGCTTTAATTGCTTTTTCACATGATTCTATACTATCATATCCTATATATGCGAAACCTTTATTATTATAATATAATTTAGTGATTCGTCCATAACTATAAAATAACTCACGGATATCTTGGTCATCAGCTGAATCAGAAATATTTGTTACTTTAAGTGTATTTCTATTTCTATCAGGTATTACACCATCTCTTTTAAATTTAGGAATATATTTATCTGTTTTTGGTTCTATCTTTGGTTTACCTATGTCATCTGATTTATAAGAACATTTTATAGACCAATGATTACCACCACAATGCTTACATTTTAATACGTTTTGTCTTTTATTACTAAATAAACTGGTATCGCTTTCTTTATCATCTTTAATTTTACTATTATTAGTAAATTCAAAAAAAACTTCATCAACAACCCTATTAGTTGAAGCCTTATCTGGTCCTGGGGGAAGCCCTTTAGAAACACCAAATTTTTCCCAGTGTTTTCTTTCAACTACCTTTTTAGGGAGTTTATAAATCCTTTTTTCTATATTATATACTTTAGTGTGTTTAAAAATAGTTCCATTTTCATCTTTCCGATAAGAAATTACATATTTTTTATCATCTATTATTTTAACTTCTTCGTTATCAAAATCTATTTCTGATTCAATAAATTGGGACATAATTATTATACTAAATTTATGTTTATATAGAAAAATATTATAGTTTAGATAAATAATAGTTAATACATTTTATTAAACCTTCCGATGTTTCTACAGAATATTCTTTAGAACATAAATTATT
>Ga0209634_1002036_pt1 | contig 14341 bp, 16 predicted proteins | sample LinPmetageLP40_FD_184043 | JGI IMG/M metagenome (GOLD analysis project Ga0209634, IMG submission 184043) | Marine viral communities from the Pacific Ocean - LP-40 (SPAdes) (version 2) | ecosystem: Environmental > Aquatic > Marine > Oceanic | place: Pacific Ocean | collected 2010-08-26
CCACCGGCTGCGGCGTAGACTTCTTTCTTTTGTGCAGTAGTCAAGTGTTTAGGTTTTGACTCGTCTGCGTCTGTTGCTCCCCATAGTGGCATTGTTTTATCTCCCGATATTTATATTTTCTAACTGTATATGTATTTATACATTTAGAATGTTTAGAAATTTAAGAAAGGTTCTTTTATCCTTCTGCATAGCCTTCATAACTTGAAGTCTTTGTGCTGGTTTCTGTTTCTCTAAATTCTTAGCGATGTTCTGAGCATCTGTTTTTGATATTTTAATTTTGCTCTTATCATCTAGTTTTATTTCACCACCACCTGTCAGGTCTGCGGCTCCTTTAATCTGAACGAATACATTTCGATCAGGTTTACCTTGTTCACCTTTGTTTCCTTTATTATTAAAGAAATCAACTGCTGCTCTTGTAATCAATTCATCTTTAGCATCTTTGTATTTACCACCCATTTTGAGTGCCAACTTATCAATCATACTCATCAACTCTCTTTCTGTTGTAGCTTTTAAGACTAAAGCGTACAATAGATTGTTACCTGCTTGATTAGGCATCCCCATGTCGGGTGCTTTTCTACCTTCATCAATCATTAGTATTGATTCTTGATGTATTTTAATTTTTTCATTTTCTCACGAAAATTACTTCTTCTACCATCTACTTTAGGAGCATCTTCTTTGACTCCCAATCTTTTCATCACAATTTTAATTTGTGAATCTACAGCTGGTAGTTTGTCGGAATTAGGTCCTTCTTTAGCTATGATTCTAGCTTTCATAAGAAGTAAGTCTGAATACGCTGTGTATTTTCCTTCTTCTACTGATTCTTTCTTCTCATTATCACCTTTCCAATTCTTATCAACATAGTTGTAGAATTCTTTCTCTTTATCACCTTCTAATTCACCCGGTGAACTAACACCGAACTTCTTCATAGCTGATTGAAAGAACTTCTGATAAGCTGTCTTATCTTCTTCTGACATCATGTTATAAAAGTTGTTGTTAAATGATTCATTAGCAAGTCTTAGCATATCTCTTACTTTAGGGTCATCTGAAAGACCTTTCTTAAGTTTTTCGATAGCGTTGATTGCTCCTGTCATATTACCACCGACATATCTCTTGTCGAACGCAATACCACCGGCTTGTTGAACTAATTTCTTTGGAAACTTAGCTTCAGATATAACTTGATTAAATGTTTTCATGTCTTCTCCGGCGTACTTAAATGTAAATGATTTGCCTGTATGTTTGTCTTTAAGATTATATGTATTTTCACACATTTTTAAAACAGGTCCAACGGCTTTCATACCATCAGGTTTAACAAATTCTACATCTAGTTCTTCTTCTAAAGCTCTATCAATAGTTTCTCTCTCATACTCAACTTTCTCAAGTTTTTCTTCTGGCATGATTGATTCTATTGCTAAAATCATTCGGTCTGTTTCTCTTTCGTCAAATAAATCATTAAGTTCTGATATATTGTATGTCAAAAATCCTGATTTACCTAGTGTTTTTTGTAGTTGTTCTAATTGTAGTTCTTGTTCAGTAATCATACCGAATGAATTACACGCTTCTAACAAGTCTTCTTTCTGTGCATGTCTTACACCATATCCTTCTGTCTCTATACCGAGTGTTCTAGGATACTGTTTTGATTTTAGTTTGAATGGTGATCTCTTAGCTTGTTCGTTAGTTTCTTTCATCTTCATAGCTTTAGATATTTTCTTTCTTCTATTTTTTAGATAATCATCTGAACTGTCTGTGTCACCATCATTATCGATATCATCATCTGCACTACCAACTGGGTCTAATTTGTCTTCTTTGTTCCAATTTGCTGTTAAATCTAAGGCTGTTTTCTTTGTGCGTTTGATATTACCTGATTGTCTCTTAATAGCTTCATCTACTTCATCATAGTCAAACATAATGTGAGTGATGTCGTAACCAGTACCTTTCTTCTTAACTGTCAACCATCTACCATTAAGTGAATCCATAGCTATTTTATTTAGATCAGTTTTTTCAAACTTACTCACAACCTTTATAGGTCTAGCTATTTTTCCGTCTGAATCTTTCTCGTAATATAATGACTCTAAAGCATCATACAACTCATCATCACCGAATGGAAATGTTTTAACATATTTCTCAACATCAGTTTTCTTAGTACCGAATACTGGTTTTGAAACAAGAGCTTGAAGTTTTTTAAGTTCAGGTATGTCTTTTGGTGTCTGCCATGTACCTTCTTGTACATCTTCTTTTCTTGGTCCTTTCTTCTGACCGTAATACGACTTTAAGAAGTCTTTAGCCATTGACATTGGTATCTTCCATGTCTTAGATAATTCTTTAGCTGTCGCTCCTTGTTGAATGTCTATAAGCATATCACTCATAGCACCTTCACTCATGACTGATTCTTTAACTTCGTTGTATGGAAATCCTTTCAACGGATCTTTGTCAAATTCGTGAGCTGCATTTAATCCCATGACTTTTTGAGCTAACGCTACTAATGTGTGTACATTAGCTTTTCTCATTTTTTCTTTGTTAGAAGCGTTTACTTTAGTGTATGCTTTTAATATGACACTCGCAGTAAACATATCTATCATAACACCTTCAACTTTCTTAGCTCCTTTTTTGTTGACAATATCTGTCATACCATCAAAAGCTGATGCTTCTGATATTGTTTGTTCAGCAACAACTAATTTTGGGTCTTTATCATATCCCATCTTCTTAGCTTGTTTCTCGTATTGAGTCTCGGCCGGTGGATTGTTTGCTCTTACTTGAGCTAGTGCATCTTTTAAATCAGCAAAGTTGTCAAAATTCTGTGAGTCTTTCATATTATATTATCCGTATACTGCTACATTTACAGCTTCTACAGCAGCGTTAGCTGCAAATAGTTTATCTGTTGAATCTTTACGAATAAACGCTTCTTGTTGTCCGTCTAAAGTAAATGTACCAATGTCTGTACCATCTGCTTGTTCTAATGTTACTAGATACTCTGTACCAACTGCTGCTGTATTAAACAATCTTACTGTAGTTGCTAAACTTACATTAGATGCTGCTCCAGTGGATGTACCTAGATTGGCTTCAGTACTTAATGGTTTAAAGATTTGCATTTTTTCTTCCTCGTGTTATGTATGTATTTATATCTTTTAAATCTTCTAACTACTGACATATCCGTCTTTAGATTTAAATTCTTCTCTTAATTCTGACTCGATTCGTATTATATCGGTATCTTTTTGATATAATTCTCTCCATTCCCAAATTAAAATATCGTATGTTGTATTTTCAGCTCTTCTAGCTGTAGGAAATGTGTCTGTTTGTTTATTAGTCGGGATTAACCATTGATGTGTCTTTGACTTTAATTTAGTTGAATTATCCCAATCAGGTACTTCGTGGTCTTCGGTTTCATCAGTAGTATCTGTAACATTCAACGATACTGTTTTCATTGTCAATGGAGTCTCATAGGCACATACTTCTACATCAATTGCTATAGTAGTATCTGTACCACTTCTTATTACTGTTTCGTTATTTTTTATTCTTAACATATTATACTCCTAACAACAATTAGCTCTAGTTGTAGTATAACGACTCTTGATTGCGACAAAGAATCTAAATTTTCTGGCTACATGACTTGGGTGTGTAACAGTATAATCTACTTGATATCTATACACAACATCAGTACCATTAGGTAGACACTCACCAGCACCTTGAACTCGAAAGTCAAAACCACATTTAGTGTTTGTGGAAACAAGATTGTTACTTGTACTACCTGAAGAATACGCTCCAGCTGTTACATCTACTTGACCACTAGTTTCTAGTGTAGAATATCCTACTGATACAGTTGTCGAAGTATTCGCTCCAACTCCAGCTAGTCTAGCACATTCTGTATCACTCGACACAGTAGTTCCCTCTTTAAAATGTTCATTAGGAGCGCTAAAAACACCTCCTCTACCGACATACCAAACAAGATCGTTACCGACTCGTTTTGCATATATCTCAGCAGAGTTCTGTACACCTATAAAACAACCACCATTACTAGATACATTATGCTGACTAATTGTTTCAACTTTAGATGTTCTAGTACCGTTTGTACTACTGAATTGTATAGGGGTAGCTTGAGTAAACCCACCAAATTCACTCATTTGAGTTGAACCTGAACCTGTATTCATGTTAGCTGCAACAGAGGTATCATCTGTTGTTAATGTAATTGTATCTGTTAGTGTAAATGTTTGTCTACCACCGCCGGGATCAAGAACAATCATTTTATCACCCATACTATCGAGACTTATATTACTCGTAGAAATACCTAACTCGGTAGCTATTCCTGTCATTGTTATACTTGATGTTGGTATTGCCATTATTTACCTCGTAATCCCGCTATTCTTTCTTTATCAGCCTTTCTAGCACCTGGTAACAATTTCTTTGTTAACTTAGCTATCGCTGCTTTCTTTTTCTCTAATTTCTTCGCTATCTGCATTTTCTGTGAGATAGTCATTTGACTCATTGGTACCCCACCAGATAATTTCATGGCCAATTTACCTCGGGCCATCATACCCGCTTTCTTTAACATATCAGCTGGTGATTTTACTCTTAAAGATTTTTTCTTCGCAGACCTAGCTCTTTTCTTCGCTGTTCTTTTTGCAACTCGTCCTCGTGCTAATCTTTGTTGCATATTCAATGCTTCTTGTATTTCTATAAATTCTTTAAATCTATTCATTGTAGTATTATTTATGTCTTCTCTTACAGACGAATCCATACCTCTTTTAACTGCTGCTATCCATTCTAACGCAGTACTATTAGGTTTATTCGCCCATGTTGTTAACTTACCAGACACACTAGTATCTATTGGACCACCATTGTTTTCTATTTCATGAAAATCTCTACCCATTGATTTCTTTAACATTTTTCTGACAGTTTGAGCTGCCCTATGAGATTTTTCTACAATTTTTGGTGGGATAGTTCTCGCTCTCTCATTGTTTCTTGCCATAGCAACTTCTAAATCTGTTTGTATGAATATCGATTTAACATCATAACCCCAACTTTTTAGTTCTCTATACATTTTAAATGTTTTACCCTGATTACCAGAAGTTGAGTCTATTATAATACCCATTCTGGCTGCTATCAACGAGGTGTATCTTTTGTCTGTTAATCCCTTGGCTGCTAATCGTGCTACTTCTCTGTCTTCTAATTCATTATCAGGCATCTTTAATGAAAGACCTTTTCGTTTCATCAACAACTCGAAATAGTTATCTGAGTTTACTACTACTAATCCTAGTGATTTGAGACCGAGTTGTCGTGCGACATAAGTTTTACCACTACCTGGTCCACCAGCTAAAATGATTGCTTTAAATATACCTGGGTCATTAACACCTTCGTCTATGTCAAGTACTAAATCGTCTTCTTTGTATTTAATTAATTCCATGTTTCCTCTTGGCCATGTTCATCGCTGTCGCGTGCATTACCGAGTCAGCTTTATCGCCGTGTTGTTTAACAAAGTCTGCTCGTTCTTTTTTTAATTCTTTATACATCTTCTCTTTATATAACAATACTTCTTTTGGTATATCTTCTGCTTCTTTTATTTTCTTAACATAAGAGACTACTGACTGACCTGGTGTATGATTTTGAGCCCATGCACGACCTTTATCAGTACCCCATTCACCATTGTACACTTCATACATGAAGTCTGGAAAATCTTGTTCTTCTGATATACCCATACCTTTCTGTACGGCTCTATATAATTGTTTTCCTAACTTGTATCCAGTCGGTAAAGATTTTATAAAATCATCTTCTTGACCCATGTGTACAAACTGTCTCATTTTAGAAGCTGACATACCAACATCACCCTTAGCATCAGGGTCCCTATCCCCTGCTGAGACCACCGTAATACTATCAAACTTGTAATACCCGTGTTTGGCTTTGACTCCATTATATTTCTTTAATAGTGTGTCAAACTCTCTAATTCGGTCTGACCCAACAACCATTTGTATCATTCGATAACCATCCTTGTATAGAGATGTCGCTACATCAAAAATTGTTCGTGCATCAGAATTAGATACTTTGATACCTCTCGGTAACATTGGGTTCATAAACTTACGAATCTGTGTATTTGTTAACGGATTCTTTTTCTTGTCTGTAGTGTGTGTTGTGTACATTACTACATCATGTCCTGCTGCTACAGATTTCATCTTAGCTGCTAACTTCATGTGACCTACTGTAGGTGGATTAAATCTACCAAAAGTAAATGTAACTCCCTTATCTTTGGCCTCTGTAATCTGACTAAATGATTTTAATTCAACTGATTCGAATTTGTATTTCAACATCTTCTCTATAGTCTTATCTTTCTGTTTTGTGTAGTATGACAACTCACCAGCTAACGCTAACTTATCCCCATTATTCAACTTCTGAAACCAGTTCATGAATGTTAGATAACCTCTTTTACCTTGAGCTGCTGCATCCGCAGCTAACTTCTCTAACTGTTTGTCGAACTTACTTACATCTTTCGCCATAGCTGCGAAACCTTTTATCGAAAGTTTTAAAAAATTGTCTTGATCATTTGTACTCATATCTTCTCTATCCGTAAGACTAATTTTGTCTTACCTTTTACTAGTCTGTGATACATATCTCTAGGTATCTCAAACATTCTGTTCTGTCTTAATTCTATAGGGAGACTTCCATTAAATTGAAACTGCCAACCCTCTCCTTCTATAACTGTTACTTTTCTATCCTCTTTGTCTCGATGCCAAACTAGTTCATCACTACCCACAGATGAATAGAATGTTCTATATTCTCCGTCTTCCTCGTAAGGATTACCAGAAATAATTTCCACCACCTTTTAACCCCAAATCACTCGCGTATGATGGTAGTCTACAACTCCAATACCTAGCGGATAGTTTGTCATTAGCGGTGTCACAATTATGTCTATCAGCGAAAGCTTTTCTAGCTTTTGGGTCTGTTAATTTAACTGATAGATTAGCACCACCATCTTTAGCTCCGAAAGTAATTTTCTTTACTTTGTCTCCGTCTTTGACATAGACATAAAACTTCTTCGGACCACCTTTCTTAGGTTTACCTATAGGCTTGTCTTCTTCTTCTGTCACTTCAACCATCGGTCTTTCTAATGGTACATGCGTACCTTCATAGAGTGCGAAATCTATATGTTCTAAGAATGTTTTCATTTTTTAGTTTTACCTGCTTTATTTTTTCTCGCTTTGGCTGCAGCTACTTTAGAGGGATTATCACTAAATTTTACACTCGTATCAAATTGTTTCTTCCCTACACTCCCATCTGACCCCATTTTCTCACCAGAACCTCTTTTAATTCTTGCTCTTTTCTTTCTGATATTATCCCATAAACTTTCTGTTTCAACTTCTTCTTTAGCTCTGACCTTAGAAGCTAAATCACTATCAGCTTTACCCCATGTTCCTTTTCCTTTAGTAATAAAAGAATTAACTCTAGCATGTCCCCATTGGACAGCTGTTGTACCGGGTCTATGTCCTGTCTGCCATGCTTTTACACCTCGTTTAAATACTTGTTTGAGTATCCCCACAGATATACCTGTCTTCTTAGCTTTATCATTTAATGATTTATCTGGGTTACTTTCTCCAAACATCTTTTTGAATTTTACTGTATGTTTACTCGGTTTAGTCTCTACATCATCATCACCAGGTGCTGGTTTCTTACTACCTTTTTTGAAGTGATCTGCTCTCTTTTCTTTATCGTCTTTACTCAATCCTTTGTAGTACTTCTTAGGTTGTGAACCTGGCTCATCTTTGACTGTCGGATCTTGTTCTTGTTTTCTTTCTTTCATTATTTGTCCCAACTTTTAGCTACAGTAAAGTTATTAAAACTGAATTCCATCTTATCTACTATTTTAACGGCTTCGCCGTCTCTGTCAATAGCAACATATCCTTCTGGTGCTACTACCTTCAATCCTTTATCTGTCTTTACAAATGTCTTAGCTATACCTTTAGCTGAATCCATTTTTTTAACAATCATTAGTTTCGCTTCTATTAGAAATCTCATAAAGTCTACTACATTCTCTAATGTCTTTAGTGAACTTTTAATTACTTTCAAATGTTCTCTTAGTTTAGAATTTTGTACTGGACTATCTGATTTATTCTTTTTCCACCAATTAGTAAAATGTGCTTGATATAATTTAACAGCTTCTCTACCTTTAGGTAATGTCTTTCCGGCTCTTGTATATGTATTTAGATAAGTTTTAAACCCTGATCCTACAGCTGATGTACCTAGGCTGTCTTGCCATTTTAAAAATTTATTAAATGATCCTGAGTTAATTCTTTGAAATTGTTTTCCTGCTTCTGACAATAACTTAGTTACTTTAATCGTTTCTTTCGCTGTGAATGTTGCCTTACCTGATACATCTCTGTAAGTAGCATCGTCTTGCCAAACATTTGAGGATTTATTTGGTATCGTAGCACCAAATGATGCATTTAAATTTTCTATAGAATCACCATTGTATGTTGTGTGCCAAACTATACCAACTTTAGCATTCTGTACTTCTCTACCGATCTCTGAATCAGATTCAACTGCGTACAATATTGTATTGGGTTGAAATGTAATATGTCTAACACCATCGATAGTTGTTGTAGATGTATCGTCTGTAAACATCAAATCACCTTGAAGTATCTCTGTCATACCGAGTTTACTAAATTCATCTAAACAAACTTTTAACTTTTTATTTAATTCACCATCAGTATCGGCATCAATATCCTCGTGTGTATAATAATAAGGTTTTGGGTCTTGATTCTTTCTAAACAATGCTTTCTTAGCAACAAAGAATTTACCTGTCTCTGGATGTGGACCAGCGAACACAGCAGGAGCTCCGTCCCACTTGACTGTTACATTAAGTTTACTCTTTGAACCACCTTTAAACATATCTCTTAATGACTGTAAAAATTGTATAGCACCTCGACCACCGGCGATACCGAAGTTTAGAATCTCATCTTCAAGATGTTCTAAATGTAAATTCTTACCAGCTGCTTCTTGTAAGTAATCCATTACTTCAACGCCTCTTTAAATTCTTTTGATAACTGAGCTTGGAAACTTGGGGCTGATTGGAAATTACCTTTATATCTTAATTGTAAATCAGATATTTTAGTTGTACCTACAAACAAATCAAAATGAACTATCGCTGCAGTAGCTCCTCTGTCGAAAGCTTGTGTTTTATTGGAATTCAACTTCATGTTTGGTTTACCTGTCTCAAACAATTCATCTAGTTTAGTCGCCATCACCTCTACGGAAGTATAATCACCTGTGTCTACTACGATTCCAGATTTTAAGTATCTACCGATACCCGTGACTAAAGCGTATTCAAAATGAACTTTCTTCAAGTCTCTTAATGTCGATTTAATAATTATTTCTAATAGAATATCAGCAAATATATCTGCCTTATCGACTATCGCGTCAGCCATAGGTTTTAAGATTGTAGCTGTACTTTTTGACAACTGTGAATTAACAAATTCGTTAGGTATTCTTTGTACAAATTTTTTCCAATTTTTCTGGGTTATTCCTGTACCTCTCTTACCCAAATCCTTTAAAGTTTCTTTGTCTAAGTATGGGTTATCATTCTTATCTATTGCCTTCTTAGGAAATCTTTTTTGATATCTCTGAGCTTTCTTAACTATTTTTATGTAAAACTCACCTGCGGCCAATTCTAAATCATCAGCAACTGCAGCTGAACCTTCGACTCCCGACTTTCTTAATAGAGCAAAAAGACTGTTATTGATTATTGTTGGATCGGCTGTTGTCGGTGATTTCTTTTTCTTCAAGGATATCCCTATGTAGTTCGTTCCTTTCTTGATAATAAAATCAGAGGCGTTGAAGTCAGCCATACCATATTTTGTTCTTTTGAATCCTTTAACATCATCATGCCAAGCTTTGGCTGTTAAATAAACTTTATCAGCACCACCATTTCCTTCTTTGATTATTGCTCTAGCTGCTGATACGGCTTTTGCTAGATTTTCGTAATCATTATCCATTGATGATAGTTCTAACGCTGTGTATCCTTCTACTTTTTTTGGAATTATCTTTTTAACTTGGTCTATCAGAGCATCCATTTCTTCTACTGTATTTACTTTATCGAATGAAGTGAGTGTACACAAGGCCGCTGTCATTAATTCATTTGGGTCTGCCTTTGAACCACCACCTCTCTTTGTATTCGGTCTAGTGTTTACATAAACATATTTACCCAATTCTTCGTGGTCAAATGCAAAGTCTTTTGTTGCTCTACTAGAACTAACTTTTCTTAGGGTCAAATCTGGGTCTGATGTTATGATACTTTTGGCCATGGTTGTGAACTTTATTCTATCGTTTGGGTCAAGTATTATTTGTACACCAATTTTACTCCCATTACTACTTTTTGCTCTAGGGTCTGCTTGTACATCACCACTTATTGATGATATTTGATCATCAATAAATCCTGTTAACTCTAATGCATTTGTGGCTTCGTCTGATCCAGAAAATTCTGGAGCCTCTCTTAACATCATTTCTAAATCAAATTCTAATCCCTCGAATTTAAGATCAGGTTCCATTCCTACTTGAGTAAGTTTATATAAATGTTTACCCAATTTAATACCAAACGCCGTATCTGAAGGATAATGAGCTCCGGCTATTTGTCTACCTTCTCCCATTCTTTTACCTATATCTAATATGTTTTTTCTATGTTCTAATGGTACTAAGTCTGCTATTAACATAGACACTAATGTACCTTCCGTAGCATGTCCCGATGGATATGAAGGTGACCCAGCTGTCTTTAATGGGAAAGTATCTAATGGTAGACCTAATTTTTTAGCTAGTTCTTTAGGTCTTGGTCTATTGTAATATCTTTTAAGTGATAATATAATTGGTTCAGATTGTTCTCTGATATCATTTATTCGATTAAAATCTATCTCTAACCCATATTCATCAGCGTACTCTTTAAACGCTCTCATGATTTTAATGTCATGCATTATTATTTCATCATTATAATGACTTCTTAGTTGACCGAATGATATCAACTGTCGTATTTCGTTTTCTGTTTCGGTAGATGAATTTTTATAACAAGGATATTGTTGCCAATCTTCTAGATTGATGTGTTCAAATACAGGAAATTCCCTCATTAGAGTTTTGAGGTGTTTCTTTTTATACTTAACCATGTGGCCAAGTTTATCGATTTCTGAGGTTTGAGGTTCTTTAGTTGTTTGCAAGAAAGTCTTCATATTCAGTATTTATGTTAATACTATTTTTGAATTCTGTGCTTGCTGAGAAATTTTTCAATCTTTGCGATTTCTTCGGTCAATTCCTCTTGTCTTTCTGTGTTTTCGTGTTTCTTTTTTAAAAGTATGAGTTCTTGTTTACTTTCTGTTTTTTTAACAAGAAGTGCTACAAGGGATTTACTTTTAATAATCCCTTTATTTTTTGTATTAGTCTGCGTTGATGAGGTCATTTAACTTATTTATAGTATCTTCTGCAGAGGTATGTAGAATACCTATCCCACCAGCTTCAACCCAACAATCGATATTTTTATCTCTATCGTCAATCAAAACGGCTTTTTTATGAGCAAACGCGGCTTTCTGACTACCTTTGAATGTAGGAATAATAGTCCAATACGGATTAATGTGTTCTCTTATCCATTCAATTTTGTCTCTAACAACAATTTCTCTGTTAACAGTACCAGCTGCAGTTAAGATTTCGGTGTGAATTCCTGAATTCAAACACCAATCAGTCAGCATCCACGCATCTGGTAGTGGGTCCATTCTTCTGAACATATGCTTAGCTGTTAATTCTCTTTTGTGAAGATCATAGATATTATGTCCCGCATCATCATTCCACACTTTTTTACCTAACATTGAGGCAATTTGTGATTCAAAATCAGCTAGAACTCCGTCCATATCTAAAAAGATTTGTCTTACTTTATTATTTTCCATACTGTTATTATAACAAAAGGGTACCCGCGGTATCAATATTTAAATTGTTCTTGTTTTTCAGATGATATTCTTTTACCAGTAGTAGTGTTGTCCATTACAGGTCCGATATCGACTAGTTCATCTTGTGCTGATTGTTCACAATCATATAGTCTCATCTTAGACCTATCAACACCCAATACAAATCTCTTATGAAATGTTGGATCGTTGTATCTATTCTTTAATTGTTTGACCATAACTTGATCAAGTTCTTGCATTTCTTCTGTTGATATCAAAGCAAACATAAAGTCTGCTGTTGCTGGTAATCCGAATGACTCGGATGTATCTTCAAGACCGACATCAGTAGAAACAAATCCAGTTCTATTAGTTTGTGTCGCAGACATGATTGGTACATTAAACTCAACAGCTAATCCTCTGAGTTCTTCTGCGATACTCTTAACATAAGAGTATGTGTTCACATTACTACCTGGTCTTACTCTGAATGAACTACAGATATTAAGATAATCAATAAAGATAATCTCTGGTTTGAAGTCTCTCTTTAAATCTAGTTCTTGTAATAGATGTCTCATGTGACCACTATGTGCTGTTGCTGTCGGATATTCTTTAATGATGAGTTTACCTTTAGTCTTCTCTCGAACTCTCGTAATCTTTTTCTCATACATCATCTTCGGTAAATCATTTAAATCATTTAATGATACATCTAATAAATTAGCATCTATCCTTTCAGCGATCTTTTCTTCCGCCATTTCCATTGTAATGTACAATACATTTTTACCTTGAAGTAATGAAGCTGCAGCCATGTGACACATGAACAATGATTTACCGACACCAGTACCTGCCATACAGATATTCAATGTCTTGTTTGGAAGTCCACCTTTAGTAATCTTATTCATTAAGTCTAAATCAAAAGGTACTCGTTCTTCAATTCTGTGCATGAACTCATATCGTTCATTCCAATCTTCAATGAAATCATGTCCGACATTTTGATCAAAAGAAACTGATAACGCTTCTCTTAGAATATCTGGAATCTCTCCTGAGTTCCCGTCTTTGTCTTGAATAATCTCGATAGAACTCATTACACCATTGTATACAGCTCTATCTTTACACCACTTCTCTGTAGAATCGATTAACCATTCATTAGGTGTTTCAGATGTGTCTTGTTTGATCTCTCGAATCAATACAGATGTATCTGATACTAATTGTTGATCAACATCAGTCTTCTCATCAATATCAATGATGAGTGCTTCTGGTGTTGGTGTTGTTTGATACTTTAAGAAATAATCTCTTATTTCTTTAAATAGAAATTCCTCATCCCTTTCAGAAAAAAATTCTGATTTTATGTAAGGGAGAGTCTTTCTAGTAAATTCCTCATTCTGTATCAGATTCTTGAGTATCGTCTGTTCTAGTCGTGTTGCCATATAAAAATTCTTTCTTTGCTACTTCGTTAATCTGGTCTAGTATCTCTGGTGTGAAATACTTTTCAGGGTTGTTGTTAATTGTTTTACCGAATTGAGTGGTTCCGTCTGGAAGTTCAACTCTAGTAGATGATTGTTTAAAGATACCATACTTGATAGCTAAGTCTAATAGACCATAGTATCTGTCAAGTCCAGAATCATATCTCAATATAACATCAACCATTTTGTTCTCAATAGTAAGTCGTGATTTCTCATTCTTACAATGAACAATGTTACCAATAACATCTTTCCCATCTTTCTCTTTCTTCTTAGATAAGAAGATAATTGATGAAGCAGCGTACTTGAGTCCACTACCGCCACCCATAACTTTACGAGCAAATAATCCCATCTCATCATAAGTATGATTTGTTACTATTAAAGGTACTCCAGCTCTTCCTAATTTTAGTGTAAGAACTCTGAAAGCTCCTTTGACTAATTGAGCTCTAGTCATATCTTTTGTTTCTGCTCCAGACGCTGTGTCTTCAATCTCTTTAGTTGTTGATAACATACCTAATGAGTCAAGTACAAAACACATTTTCATGTCTGACTTGTCTTTGATATATTGATCAAGAATTTTAATCGATTGAGTCCTAAACTCCTGAATTGTTGTAACAGGTACAATCACGATTCTAGAAGAATCAATTCCTCTTTGTTCGATCATGTCTTTTGTGATTGCACTTTCAGATTCAAAATAGATAACCGCTGAATCAGGATTATCATCTAAGAACTGTTTACACATTCCGAGTGCAAAGAATGTTTTACCTGTCGCAGACTCACCAGCTAAAGCTGTAATCTTATTGTTGGGTAACCCATCATATATTGAACCAGATAAGAGTGCGTTAAAGATATAAGAACCTGTATCAATGTATCCACTGACATCAGCTGCTTGTACTCCGTCTTCTACAATAGAAGCGAACTCATTACCTGTTGTTTTTATTAAGTTTTTCAAATAACTCATTATATATTATCTCCATAATTTATTTATTTCTTTCT
>Ga0209634_1002037_pt1 | contig 14338 bp, 10 predicted proteins | sample LinPmetageLP40_FD_184043 | JGI IMG/M metagenome (GOLD analysis project Ga0209634, IMG submission 184043) | Marine viral communities from the Pacific Ocean - LP-40 (SPAdes) (version 2) | ecosystem: Environmental > Aquatic > Marine > Oceanic | place: Pacific Ocean | collected 2010-08-26
CGGATGAACCTGATGAACCTGATGTACCTGATGAACCTGCTGTTCCACTTGAACCTGAAGTACCACTTGAACCTGATTCGCCTGAAGAACCTGAAGTACCGCTTGAACCTGACTCACCTGATGAACCTGATGTACCTGATGAACCTGATGAACCTGATGTACCTGATGAACCTGATGAACCTGATGTACCTGATGAACCTGATTCGCCTGAAGAACCTGAAGTACCGCTTGAACCTGAAGTACCTGATGTACCTGATGAACCTGATGTACCTGATGAACCTGATTCGCCTGATGAACCTGAAGTACCGCTTGAACCTGACTCACCTGATGAACCTGATGTACCTGATGAACCTGATGTACCTGATGAACCTGAAGTACCGCTTGAACCTGACTCACCTGATGAACCTGAAGTACCGCTTGAACCTGACTCACCTGAAGAACCTGATGTACCACTTGATCCTGAAGTACCTGATGAACCAGAACCGCCACCACTACCACCATCAGCTAATACTTTTCCTACATATTGATAAACTGTAGCATGAACTTGACTTGTTGATGTTGGAGCTACTCCCGAAGTAGTAAATTCCAACACACCCATTCTATAGTCAAATTGATAGTTTGCTGCATTTTGTGCTGTAAACGTTGCTCCTCCATCTGTAGACACTTCAATTCTAACATTATAACCCGGAGTATTATCATCTGCAAAGAAATTTGCAAGTGTAGGATCTGAATATTTTGGTGATATAAATTGACTTTGTTGGTTTGATGATAACAGTTGAGGATCAACTGCTGCATAATCTTGGGGATCTGTAGATGATGATATAAAAAACCAAACTTCTGTTTTACTACCATTAACAACACTTGAAGGAGTTAATCTATATTGACTATAATATAAAGCAATTGGATCTCCTCCTGTATTACCTGCTGGTTCACCTGGTCTACTACCTGAAAATTGTATGTTTAAATCTTGGGCACTTGCCGAAAAAGGTAAAGAAGCCGTAGCAACAAGAGAGGTCTGGGTATATATTTCAGAACTATTAATATCAAGAACACTTGTAAAAGCTTCTTGATAATTTTCTAAAGTTTCATGAGTATACCTCCTACTCGCAAGTAATCTATTTGACTTTTTTATTTTATCTAATGCCATTCTATTTCTATTATATCATTTTTAACTAACCGTTGCACTAATACTTGTAACAGGTGATTGATCACCATTATATCTTATTATAACTATAAACCCTTGACTTGAAGCATTCAGAGACATTCCATCTGCTGAACGAAGAGGGATTGTATAAGTAGTACCACTTAATGCTCCACCTGTATTACCATATAAGGCAACAGCACTCGGAAATGGGTTTTTAGTTCCATTAGGCACACTAGCAAGTATTTGATTTGATGTTAATGGAGCTGGGTCATATATCCTAGGAGTACCATATATTCCTGTTCCTGAACTTTCAAATAAAATAGCTACTGAAACCCCAGGAGTTGAAACATCGTTCCAATCTACTAAAGTTTTACCTACATTTAATGTCATACTTACTGCTCCTGAATTAACAGTTCTTGTAAATACTCTTCCGTAAAATTGAATTGCAGCAGGTGAAAATGATGGTGTTTGTTTTATCCAATAACCATTATTCCCTCCCGTTTTAACTAAAAATCCAGGTTTTACTTGTAAGTCATTAATAGTCATATTAGAATTACCCTCATCTATTGTTGTAAAAGTAGATGAAGTAAATAAATCAGAACCAGCATAAGTACCTGCTAATGTTGCAGATGTAAATCTAACTCTATAATCTTCACCTGAGAATCCTTCACTAAATGATGTAGTTCCGGTTTGTGAACCTGCATCGTATCCTTGAGCTCTGCTGTAAACTGCTAAACTACCACTTGTTGAATTTTGATTAAATAGTGTAGAATTATAAAAATTTTCTGGTGATGAGTTTTGACTATTTCCTACATTCTTCCAGTTCCGCCCGGTTGTTGTAAATAATACAGTATATTGTTTACTAAACATCGTAGCTTGACTTTGGACTGTATTAGAAGCATTTGTATCTAAAGTAAAGACCATTGATGAAGAAACAAAACTTACATCATTATAAACTGGAGTTGAATTTTGAGCTCTTCTTGTTGATGGATTGCCACCATTAGGATAAACACCCCCATTAACTGTAGATGTCTGAATACCATTACTATTAACTGTTATAGTTGTATTAGTAAGAGTAGTTAATCCTATAGATTCCCAATTATCACTTGATAATGTTGTTTGTATGGGTGTAAGAGAATAAGCATAACATGGATCAAAACAATTTGATGCATCTGTACTAAAATCAAAACCATACGTTGTAGTTAATAAATAGGGCGCTCCACTTAAAGATCTTGAAGTTGCCGTAAATGACGTTCTATGTATATTTTGATTAAATGTGATAGAAGGATCATTTTGAGTTATATTTTGAACTCCTAAAGTTGCTAAAGTTGGTGCATAGAATCCAACTGATGTGTTAGGACTATCTACTGTATTATATCCAAATGCTGCTTGTGATCCCGTTTTTAATCCTACTTGTAGATCGTGAAATCTATAATATCCTATAGAAGATGTTGATGCCCCTGTAGTAGCGTCAGAATCACTATTACTCCATTTTCTACCTGATATTACTCCTGGGGAATTTAAAAATTTACCATCTTGGAATTTTGCCTGGATTTGAGGGTTTCCTGTTGCCATTATTCCTAAATATAATCCATTAGAATCTCCAGTTAATTGTTCTGTTGAAATTGTATAAGTTTGAGTTGAAGATGTAGAATAAGTACTTGATGCATCTGGAACTGAACTTCCTGTATTGTCTCCAAAAGATTGTAAAGCTATAATATTCATTTCATACCCATCAACTGTTGTTGGATTTGTTAATTCACCCATTCCAAACGTTCTGTTAGGTGTTTGAGAAATAGATGAAGTAACAGTTGATATATTATTTGTTACTGAATCTGCATTAAAAGCAAATGTACTATAACTATTAAATATAGTAGTAGGCATATTATCACCATACACATTTCCTTGAAAATTTCTACCTAATGGATTTGAACCAACATCATGTAGAGTGTCTGACCCAGTTTCTGCTGAGTCGACAAATCCTTTTAATATAAGATATTCTTGTATTCTTCTATATGACTCTGTTTTTGTATTATCAATTCTAGTAGATACATCATATTCTTTTGATAATTTAGCTGTTGTATAAGTCGAATTTGCTAAAACTCCAGTCATATAAGCTGTTTTACTTGTAGACCCCCCTACTGAAAAATCTATTTCTGTACTTTGCCATGTATTTGTATTTTCGGCTACGTCTGGGGCAGATGCGCTTAATAAACCTGCTACAAATCTTATTATTTCTGCTGTATCTGTGTTTTGGTCAAATCTGTTAAAATATGAACCATTTAATCCTGTTTGCCAAGCATTTGAAGTTGGGTAACCTACATTATCTGTGTAATGCCATATAGATTGTGTAAATATGGCTGAATATTTATCTTGGCCACCTCCGGTTCCATCATTGTTTGGATTGGTTGTTACGCCTATAGTTGTGTAAGGAGACGATAAAGGAGTACCACTCCCAGTAAATTCTAAATTATTAGAAGTAGCATAAATAGATCCTGTTAAAGCAAATATTCCAGCTCCTCCTCCTCCACCTCCAGAACCTAATACTTCCCAATTTGCTGGGTCTTCCCAATCAACTGATGCAGTTGCTGTTCCTTTAAAACCATAAAATTCTGTTGATCCTGTTGCAAATACTATTGTTCCAACTTTTCTTTTAGCAGAAGGAATACTCCCCGTATCGTTTATGTTATCTAAGGGATAAGCTACTCCTTTTAAGGATGTAATATCTACCAGAGGTAATACTGGGTTATTATGTTCTAATATATCTGGAAATTTAATTGCCATGTCTTATGATATTGTTAATACTGTTCCACTTGCAAATGCACCTGCGGCATTTGATTTATATATTCTCCATGTTAATGTTGCTCCTTGATTATTAGTTGCAGATTGTTGAGTTAGTTCTGTAAAAGCTCCTAGTACAGGTGTTGCTCCATCTTGGATTACACTATTTAATGGTCCATATGAAGCTCTATATATTATATATGTAAATTTAGTACCATCATTATTGGCGGACGTACACGTAGGATTCCATGCTATATTTGTATCAAGTTGAGATGCTACTACATCGTTATCTAATACACTTTGTAAATTTACTCCACTAGCTATTACTGTTGAACTTGCAGCTAAATAATTTCTCCATTGAAATGAAATTGATCTAGTAGTTGATTGTGTATCAGCAGTATTTCTACTTTCTGTATTAACTTTAAATACTACTACTCCATTAGTAGTAGCTCTATTTATTGTTTTAGTACTAAATGAAATGGTATTTGAAGCTTGTACATTAACAGGACCAACTTCAGTAAAGTTTACGTCATTATTAGTTACAGCAAGAGTAGAATTTTCTGGAAAATCTCCGTTTGGACTATCTACTCCAGCACTAAATGTTACACTATCACAAGTAAGTGAACTATTAACATCTCTAACAGAATAAGATATTTGTGTGCCACCAATTTGAATATTTAAATTGCTTACTGTAGGTTCAATATATGTTATAAGCATAGTTCTTAATAAAGCCTCAATTGATGATCCAGCATTAAAAACTTCTCCAGATGTAATACCCCCTACATTTTGATTTGATGTTAATTCTTGAGTTAAATCAGAACTTCCACCTCCACCTCCACCACCATCTATAGTTATGGTTGCAATATCTCCATTCGCACTAACTGTAACTCCTGATCCTGTAAAATTTATTCCAGTAGCTGCATTTATTACAGTAGTTCCATCATCTTGTATGGTAACACCTCCAAAACCGGGTATAACTGATAAATCAAAAGATTGAGATAAGCTACTACTTGGATAATAAAAATTCAAAAGTGTTCCATCTAAAGAACCAGAGTAAAATAGCGACTGAAAATTGCCATCTACCTCTGCGAATGTTAACTCAGATCCTTTATTTTGTCTTAAAATTATTGCCATTTAGATGATTTAGTTATAAATATTGAAAAAAATTTACTTCTTAAATCTTATCATTAAAACTTGCAGGATTGTTTTTAGAATGAATTGATAGTCTAGAGTTATTTGTATTGTCATTTTGAGGTATTGTTTTTACTGTTTCTAAATCAAAGATTATTTGTGTTGAATTGCTTAATTTTTTTACGGCTGATAATTCTTTTTGTACTGTATCTGGTATTAAATACCCATGAAGTTTTAAACTAAATGATGTTTTTACTATTCTATTTCCTGCATCTTGTATTTCGACAGAAGTTGTATAGTTGTCAATACGAGCTCTAAATTTAAATCTTTCGGGATTACCCCAATATGAATCAGAAGCATAATTCATTGCTTCTACTATTTTATTCATCTGTTCTATATAGTAAGTGGATATAATAAAATCATAAGTTAAATTAACATAATCAGGTACTACTACAGCATAAGATTCTTTTTTAGGTATTCTATTATTTAAAATATTAAAATTATCATATTCATTTTTTTTACTATATTGTTTTTCAAATAACTGAACATTCATAGGATAGTTTGCATCCAATTTGTTAGCTATATTTCTTACTTTTTCTACATTATTACGTTTAAAAGTAATAACAGGCATCATTATTTTTCCTTTTAAATCTCTATAATATCCTTGTTTTTGAACTTGTGCCCATCTTTCAGGTGAACCATAATAAACTGGTACTTTTTGTACTACACCATTTTGTACCACTGTTGGCTTTATTATATTTTCTAAATAATAAAAAAGAGCTTCATCATTTTCTTTTAACCCTAATGAAAAAGGTTTTGTAGTATCATCTCTAAAAGATACTTGATTACCTCTATTAGTTTTATCAGGAAAAGCTAAATTTGGATTTCCTGTAGAGTTTCCTGTTTCAGGGTTAACATAAGGTTGTTGATAAGGAGTATTTAAAAGTATTTCCTTTTGAGTCTTAGGTCTAGGTATTTTTCCGTGTTCTGCCATATTAAATATATCTTGCTTGAGTTAAACCTAATTTATCTGCTTGCACATAGTGAGATTTACAAATAATAGAAATATTAGAACCATAATTACTTAAGTCACCATTTAATGGAGCATTAATTGGGTTTGGATCATTTGGGTAATCTGGATTTTTACCTACAAAATATTGATTTGAAATTACTTCATGTAATTCATAATACCCTTCATTATACATAATAATATCTCCTACTTGTGGAACTAAATCTGCACCATATTGAGCTGTAGTATCGGTATACGACATTCCTTCTCCATTAAAATCTTCATTTTTACCTAATAAATCATCTCTTAAAAAACTGAATTGTATTTCTTTATCATAATCTGTTCCTAAATCTGTTTCTGGGTATATGTTGTCTGTTCTTTCTACTAAAGTGTTAAGTAAAACAGGTCCCATATAATATTTTTCTTCAGCTGCCTCCCCATATAGATTAATTTTAGTTTCTTCTAATTTGTATTTATAGAAAGCACACTGCTCCGTTATAATGTCACCCATTAATTCTCTACTCATATGTCTGAATAGACTTACGTCTCTTTGTGTGCCAAATAATGCCATATTATCCTATATAAATTGCTCGTGGAACTTTATCCAACTCTTCCATAACAAAGTTAGATTCAGCTGTTCTTCTTTCTAATAGTTTTTCTCTTGAAGTTTCATCAAAATATGCTCTTAATTGAGTTAATAATGCTTCTTTTTCTTCTCTTGCTGCTTGTAATAAACTAGCTTGATTAAGTGTAATTTCAGCATTAGGTATAGGAACTGTTTCATATTTTCCTCTTACATATCCTAACATTTCTTTACATATAGCTAAAGTCATTTCAAATATCCAACTTCTACCTATAGAATTTATTTTTTCATATGTAGGGTTTTTATATGGAACTTCAGCAACTGTTTTAATTCTTTCATCGAATTCATCTAATACTAAAGATGCAGAAGATCTTTCGGATTTTAACATCATTTCTACCCACATAGTACCTGCTGATCCTGATGGGTTACCAGCATCATAATTTGCTGATCCTGATGCGACGTTCGATTTTGGTATTGGAAATACTCTTAACACATTATCATGCATTTCGAATGAATAATTAGATATTCTAACTGTATCATTTAGTTCTATTTGTTGGATTATCTGCAGGTCATAATTTAAGGGCATCATTAAATATCCTCCCCCTCCTAATCCACCTAAACCTCCAACACCATCAATCCCTGCTGCAACTGCTCCTCCTAAACCAAACCCAAAACCATCATATGCATTCATCATTAAAGCTGATGCTGGAGCTCCTTCGTAAAATACTCTCATAATTTGAATATCATTTTTTTCCTTAAATCCTGCTTCAGCTGCAATTTTATCTAAATCATAATCCTGAACACTACCTGATAGAGGTACTGCTAGTTTATGCCAAGGAATGTTTCCACCTGTACCAGCTTCAGATCCATATTGTTCTGAGTAATCTATTATTCTTCCTAAATTAGGAGTAACTATTGTTTCATTTATATTAACAGTATTTTTAGCACCTTCTAAAGATAAATAATTTTCTCTAATTTTATAAGCATACAGTTCATTTCCATATATAGTTACTGCTTCTTCAAAAGCAGCATAAAAGTTTTTAGCCTGTAATTCAATTTCTACAAGGGGATATCCTAATCTTAAAGCACAAAAATTTGCTACTTTATCAGCATCTTTTTCAAATTCTATATCACGATCATAAAATCCAAAAGGAGTATCTCCTGGGTGGAAAGAACTAGAACCGGGCCAAATTGGTATGTTTGCCATAATTTATTTTTTAATTAGTTGCTACTGGTGCATTTACAAGCACATATTCTACGTCTATACTACCTGAAATTGCATATACTGAAATAAATTCTATATCTTGTTCAAATAGGCCATTAAATTGACTTCCTGAGCAATTTGGACTTGAAAACATTATTGAGGAAGTTGGAAGACATTCCATTGTCCAATAACTTTTAGTTCCTGTTTTGGAAAAATCATCCATTTTTAAAGTATATAGTAAATCATCTGTTGAATTACCTATATTTGCTTTAGCTACAGTTAATGTATCACCTACATCGTAATTACTTCCCCCAGTTTGTATTGTTACATTAGTAGGTTTTACTAAAAGGTTATTAGCAACTAAAGCTGGTAATGTATTTGATATTGAAGTAGCCATATTTGCTGCTACTAAATTACCTATATAATCTCCACTAACTGCTCCAAATCCTAAAGTTTGTAATAATGATTCTTTTATAATAATATCTTGATTAACTACATATTCTAAACCAACAACATTAATTACTACAGTCGTAATAACTCCTCCAGCTGATGTTACAGTTGCAGTTGCACCTTGACCAGTTGCTGAAAATATAGGAACGTTCTGAACAGCTGTGTCAACTGTAACAGTAGGAACTGTTATGTTTGATATAGTGCTTCCTTTAACTAAGTTTCCATTAGATAAAGCTCCTGTAGGGATTACTAATTGATCACCTAAAGCATATCCTGAGCCAGATGTTACAAATGTTATTTGGGTATATGTTGGTATTGAAGCATCATTACCAGTTCCAGCTACTACTTGAACTGAACCTGTTGCTCCTGTTCCACTTCCCCCTGTTAGAGGAACTAAATAAGTTCCTATTGCTGCTAATGTAGTTGCTAATGGAGTTAAAGTAAGAGAAGGTGATAGTTTTAATGTCTCCTCCGTTACTACTCTTAATTGTATACCATTACCACTACCACTTGTAGTTGTAGGAATATTAGTATAAATTCCAGCTGTACCACCAGTTCCCCCACTTGTGTAAGATCCACTTAAATCTGATCCTATATTTCCTGTTTCAGATTCTCCATTAGATGAAGTAAAAGTTACTGCTAAACGATTAGTATCGTCCATGTTTGTTATTCTTCCATAAGCTATACTATATGAAGGAAATAAAGCAGGACCTGGTACTAAACCATTAGTATTTATTAAGTCTACATTTGTGCTAGCAGGTACGGTTACAATTCTTCTATCGTAATTAGTTACATTAGGAACTCTATAAAAGTTTTCATGTACTGTTCTTTGACCACCGACAACATGCTCTTCCTTTATATTTACACGGAAGGTATTTGGGGTTACAGTTGATGCCATAGTATTTTTGTTATAAATATCACAAAAACTAAGTAAATAAATGTTATTATTTATTTTCTTTTACTTCTTCCGCTACTTCCTGATGTACTTAATATTCTTTTTTCAGCTGCTTCTTCATATATTTCAATTAAATCATCTACAATAGGATCTCTATGATTTTGCATTAAAGTAACTCCTGTCATTTTTTTAACTTTTCGGGAAGCTGCATATAGAAATCTAAAGCCAGAATCTGCCTTACTTCGTAAATCTACTTGATGATCATCACCACATACTACCATTTTAGATCTTAATCCTATACGAGTTGAAATCATTTCCATCTGTTTATGAGTAACATTTTGAGCCTCATCTACAATAATACATGAATCCAAAAAAGTTCTCCCTCTCATAAAAGCTAAAGGTACTATCTCTATTTGACCATCTTCAATTAATTTTTCAACCTTTACTTTATCATAAAGAGCATACATATTTTGATAAATAGGTTGAATCCATGGGTCCATTTTTTCTCTTAAATCACCTGGTAGGAATCCTATTTCTTCTTTAGATACAGTTGGACGAGTAATTATGATTTTTGAATAATGTCTTCTTAATAGTCCATCTAATGCTATATTACAAGCTAGTAATGTTTTACCTGATCCAGCTTTACCTGCTAATATAGTTAATGTGTTTTCTAATATTTTAGCTTTTGCTTCTTTTTGCTCTTCATTTAATTGAATTTTAAATTTAATAGGGTTTTTAACTACACGTTTTTTTCTAAAAACTTCATCTGTGTGGTGGTTTGACGTCATTGTGGTTTATTTTTATTAATTTATCTAAACCTGCATTTATATGCATGGTTTCTTTTAATAGAAGTTCGAATGTAAATCGATTATCTAAAGGTAAAACTAAATCTACTTGAGAGCCCCATCTAATTAAACTAAATCTTTCATTTTGAGTACAAAGATCTTGTTGTTTTTTAAAAGGAGCAATTACATTTACATCTTCATCGGCAATTTGTATTATATGATATGTGTAATCTAAAGAAGGCACATATATTTGGTTAGACATTCTTTCATTAAATTTTAAATAATCCATATTATTAGGATTAATTACTTTATTTAGTATATCTTTTTCAACAGCCAGCATAGGTTTATTTGTTGATTCAATAGGTTCTAAATTTTTATATTTTATAATACCTCCATAAGGAATTCGATTAATATGTACATCATAAAATGACATAAATATTCCTATCACTAGAGAAGGTTTATTATAGCTTCTATCACCCATAACATCCTGAAGAGTATAATCTATACCCTTTATTTCTAAAACTTGTTCTCCAGGTTGAGCTATTTTTTGATATAAAATAGTTCCATCTGCTGGGCTATAAAAATGTTTATAATCTATATGTGTAGGTCTTAAAGGGTCTCTAAAGAAAAAATTATTACTTAACTCACCTACAGACATTTTAGATAACTCTGCAACTTCTCCATTTAACCAATCTTCTAATTCTTCAGCCATTAAAGAAGTGATTTAAAATGGTCAACTCTATTTAAATGCATTACCATACAACTTAACATAGCACCTGATTTCATGTATTCAGATAAATTAAATATTATTGGTTCCATTCCTTCATCAGAACATATTTTTTCTAAAGAGGATATTTTGTGTTTTTCGCCATCATAAAATTCATCTCCCCTTTTCATTTCTGATATATTAGAAGCACATAAAATCATATTACCTAATCTAACAGAGTTAGCCATTCCATACATTGAATCCTCAGCATCTATGTCTATTATGTTTGTATACTTGCTTATTTGCGCTAACTCAGACTTGTCATATAGCTCCGTACAAACCATAGTTGATCGCGTATTTAACGGAAATATACTACAATCTAAATGGTACATATATTCATCTACCATTTTAACTTTAATAATTTCCATATCAAAATTTTCTTCCATCCAGTGATAAGTTTTTATATCTGAACGAATACCATATCCCCCTATATAAACATTATCTTTTAAATATTTTATATCTGCTTCGCCTTCCCATTTATGAGGGGAAATGTGAGTATTATAACCCATTTGATTAAAAAACTTTTCACCTACATACTCTTCACCTTGTCTTGGAGGAGAAGTATAATTAGATAATAAAATGTGATTTTTATCTTTAATGTGTGGTAGTTGTAGTCCTAAATTTGCTACATAAATTAGATCTTGAAAATTACCTTCTGCTGGTAGTAAATGTACTAAAGATTGACCTGCTATAAAATTATATAAGTCCATAAATTGCTTATATGCTTTAGGTCTATTAACTGATAATTCTTTGTTTGACATTTCCTCCATCCAAATATTGTTTGGATTATTTGTTGAAAATGTATGGGGGAAATTCATTATATAACTTTGAATAGGTAACTGTGAGGGTGTCTCTTTCATTTTTAAAAACTGTTTAATTATTATGTGTATTCTACTATAAATATACTAACTACTTACTAGGTACACAAATAATAAAATAAAAAAAAAAGCCCCGCTTTCGCGAGGCTTTTAATTATTATGTTAAAATATACTCTTAAAGTGTATTTAGATTTGATACGAAAATTCTTCCGTAAAATTCTGGTCTTAACATTTTCTTAGCATAACGAGTTAATAAACCTTTTCTTGGAGTGAAGGTTGTTGGATCGTATACTAATGGAGTCATGATTAATGGAATATATGGAGAGAATACAGCACCTGCTTCTAAAAACTGACCACCTCTATATCCTAAAAGGATTGTGTTATCAGTCATATAAGGGTTTTTGTAAACTTGATATCTTCCATTCATTGATCCAGCTTTTTGTACACCAAATGCGTAGCTCATTTTAGCAGCATCACCATCTGAGTTACTAGCAAATCCTGGGATGGATTCGATAATAGTAGCTACAGAAGGAGAACATACCATAAAATTAGCTCCACCTCTAAGTGTTCTTTGATGAATAACGTTACTTAACTTTTGAACTTTAGTTCCTAATGTTTGGAACCATTGTCCTTGAGAGTTAAAGAAGTTTAAGTTGGCGTTCACAACACCATTAGCATCAATTGCTAAGTTGTTTTGTGCACTCCAGTACTCATCACCAGCACCTGCATCTTCGATTAGCATTGAAAGAATTTCTTGATCAATTTCTAATGAAATGTATTCACTCATGATTGAAGTTAATTCAGCTTCTGCATCTAAAGAATGATAAGCATTTAAATCTTGAGCAAACTCAGGAGTCCAAACAGCTTTTAATTTTCTAGTTTTAGCAACGATAGCTTCACTTCTCATTTGTACGTTAATCTCTGGAATAGCGATTGGTTGGTTAGCAGCATTTAAGTTGACGTTACCATCTTCAAAATCACCTCTCTGAGCATCAGTAGGTTGTAGAGTTTGTAAAATAGTACCAGCAGCATCACCTGCAACAACTGAACCAGCAACACAGAAGAAAGAAATTACTCCATCTGCTCCTCTAACGTCTGCAGGAACTGCAGCACCTAATGTAAGCACGATTGCTACAGCAGCACCAACACCAACAGTACCTACTGGTCTAGAAGCAACTGAGAAAGTTACTGTATCACCAGCAACATACCCTTGTCCTGGATTGTTAACGATACAACCTGTAGTAGCACCACCACCAGCAACTAAGAAGTCAATTGTTAAACCAACACCGGCAACAGAAGTTGTAGCTGTAGGAGCAACATTGTTATCTGCACCAGCAGCAACACCTGCAGAGTTAGTAGTGATATCACCAGCTGGTACTACAGAAACTGAAGCAGCAGGAGTTGGTAAATAAGCACCTGAACTTAATCTAGTAAATGCAGGAAACTGTCTTGATCCGTTAGCTGGAGTATTAGTAAATGCTCCTAAATAGAAACCTTCAATTGCAGTTCTATCATAGTTAGCATTTAATACAGTTGATAAAAAGTTAACTTTAGATACATTTGTAACTGTGGTATTTAAAGCACCAGCAGCAGCAACAGTAAATGCAAAACTTGAATCAGCATCTACATCTCTGTAAAAATCAGCATTACCAATATTATAAGTGGTAACAGCTAAAGCACCTGATACTAAGTTTTGAGTTGAGTATCCAAATCTACCAGCACCATAAAGACCACCTGCAGCCGCATTACCAAAACCACTAGTGTTAGTAGCTGGGTTAAGCGGTGAAGAAGTACCATATAATGATTGTCCAGTTGTAAATGGATTCTTAACAACATTACCAGCAGTTTCTGGTGAGTTAACGTTAGTTCCTCCATATTGGAAATCTAGATAAAATACTAGACCTGAAGGAAGATTCATTGGTTGAACCGAAACAAATTCCTTTGCTGCGATTTGTCCAAATACCTTTCTTACTAATGGTAGAGCAACACCAGCCCACTGACCTGCAGCTCCTGTACCAGGAGTAAATGTACCTGATCCTGGAAGAGGTCCACCTGTTTGAGTGTTCTCGGTTACTAATTGTTTAGCTTGGTTTTCTAAGATCATAGACATATTGTTTTTGTCTGCCTCAGAAGCCATGCCTTCAAGTAAGCCTGTTCTAGACCACTTGTCAGCTAATCTTGCAGCATCACTTTGTAGTGATTTGTAAGTATTAGCGCTTTCTAATAATGAATTTAATTGTGACATTTTTTTTTTAATTTAGTCGTTAATAATTAATTGTTATGAATTGATAATGCCAGCTAATTTCTGGAATCTCATTACCATTTCATTTGATTCTACAATTGGTTGTTTCTTAGTTGCTAATGGAGTTACCATAGATCTTGAAGCACTACCTAAATTTTCATTTACGTGAGATTTTTTAGATTTAAATCCTGTATTTACAGTTTCAAATACTAATTTTGCTTCTTTTACTGTAGTAGCCTTATCAAATGCTTCTAATACTTTAACTTTTTGAGATTCAGTTAAATTTTTAGATTTAAAGATTTTGTTAGTGTAAAGTAATTTAGCGTTTAACAAATTGATTTCAGTTAACTCAGATTTTAAAGTTTTAACTGTAGCATAAGCTTCATTTAATTCTTCTTTCATCTTAGAATCACCAGCAAATTTTCTTTTACCGTCAGCTTTTTCCATGTTTTCAGAATCAGCTCTACGTTGTTTCATGTCTTGCTTTTTCTTACCATGTTTAGCGCCTTCAGCATCGTCTAATCGTGCAT
>Ga0209634_1002038_pt1 | contig 14335 bp, 14 predicted proteins | sample LinPmetageLP40_FD_184043 | JGI IMG/M metagenome (GOLD analysis project Ga0209634, IMG submission 184043) | Marine viral communities from the Pacific Ocean - LP-40 (SPAdes) (version 2) | ecosystem: Environmental > Aquatic > Marine > Oceanic | place: Pacific Ocean | collected 2010-08-26
TTGGGCCTGCGGCTTTTGTCGCAATCTTGCGCAACATCTTGATCCCGCGCCTGTTCATGCCACTGCTGGCCGCTGTGGGCACGGTGCTGGGGGGCTACACTCTCAACACGTTTTTCCATGTCGAAGGGGACCCGGCCATGGCGCTTGCGCCCATGCTTGGGGTCTTGGTCGCTGCGATCCGCTTCTGGCCGAACCTGCCACTGCGTGAGCCGATTGCCATCGCTTTGTTGTCTTTGTCGCTGCTGACCTCGATCACAGTGATGCGCCATGTGGCGCATGACGAAACCCGCGCTTGGGCCAATGCGATGGTCGGAATTCAGAACGCAGCGTCCCAACCGACACATGGGGTCGTTTCATTCTTGCGCGACAAGTCGGAAATTATGGTAGACGTTGAAAGAAATCCCGAAATCGTTATCGGTTTTGGTACTATTGACCGGCTAGTGATCGCCGGAGAGCCAGCCTACGACTGGGCGCTTGAGGGGAGCGTGCCGCGGACAAGGTACATGGTGGTGCCGCGGCAGGCGGAGGGGCAGGCCACAGCAGACAGAATTCTGCGCAGGTTCCCGCAGCTGAGGAAATCGCAGCTGCCGGGGTATGAAGAGGTTTTTCAAAACAGCCAATGGCGCGTTTTTGAAAGAATGAACGAGTGGGACTAAAACCATGAGCCAACGAATTATTGCAGTTGACGATTCAGACATTGCGCAGGACTTCATTAACGCGACGCTTTCGGACCTTGGGTTTGAAGACGTTGTTAGCTTTATTGATCCACGTGCAGCGCTCAGCGCCATTGAAAGCGATGAGGCCACCGCCGATTTGATCCTGATGGACATAATGATGCCCGATATCGATGGCATCGAACTTTGCGCCCGTATCCGCGCTTTGGAAAAATGGAGCGATGTGCCGATCATTATGCTGACCAGCCGGACAGATATGGGGTCGCTTTCTGAGGCCTTTCTTGCGGGGGCCAATGACTATGTCACCAAACCATTTAACCGGATTGAGCTCCAGGCCCGTATGCGCAGTTGCCTGCGTCTGAAGTCTGAGCTGGACCGCCGCCGGTCGGGTGAGAGCCGCGGCATCCGCCGCCGCGCGGTGCAGGCCTTCTCCGAAGCGACGGTGCCGAGCCTTTTCGGCAGCAAGGCCGGGTTCCAAGGCAGTCTCATGTCACTGTCGCCTGCAATGCAAGAAGACCTAGGGCTAATCGTCTTTAAAATAGACGGGGACCGGGAACAGTTGGATGCCACAGGAACGCAGCGGCAAGAGCTTCAGCGCCTTGTGGCGGGGCTGTTTGGCAAAGTCGACATTCCCGCGCGGGACAGTCTGGCCCATTGGGAGGATGATCTTTTCGTCTATGGCTCGCTCCATGCGGATCGCGCGCAACTTGAAGCACGCGCCCGGCAGTTTATCTCAGCTGTGGCAGGGGCCTCTGTCAGCGTGAAAGAGGGCTGGACATCCCGTCCGTTGAGCATCAGTGCCTGTATCGTTCCGCCCTCCGATGGGGCCACTGCTGCGTCACTCGCGCAGGGCATTCAGGGCGTAGAGACTGCGGGAAAAACAGGCGCGCCGGGCACGATATGCTTTGCCGCTGATGAGATAGGATACCCACCAGAGAATGGTCAGCACTGAGCCCACCAACAAAGGCGAGGCGGAAACGTCATCCCGCTCGCAAACTCTTTTCTGGGGTCTGATCACGACCGTCGTTGTGATGTATTTCGTCGGGCTCGCATTCCTGACATGGTCTGACTACAACCGAGCCACGACCCGCGCAGAAGTGGAGCTTGAGCATTTCGCCGAACTCTATGAGCAGGCCGTCGATGCCTCCCTTTCGGTTGCGAATGTGCGCATGTGGGGGCTGATTGATGATTTGTCGACGGCGCTTTTAAATGATCCCGATCAGTTCGAAGCGCAATATGGCGCGCTGATGAACTCTGCCGTGCAGTCGATCAAACAGGTTGATGCTCTTGTTCTTATCGGTGCGGACGGCGTTGTCCTTTGGGCCACAGCGGAACCTCTTTTGGGGCAATACCTTGGCGACCGCGCCTATTTTCAGGCCGCAAGTGGTCTTGGCGTTGATGAATACACGGTCGGGGTGCCCATCGTGTCGCGGGCGACGGGCCGACGGCTAACGCCGATTGCATGGCCGCTGATCGGCATAGACGGAAAGGTGCGGGGGGTTTTGGCATCCTCTTTGGGTGAGGATTACTACTCTCAACTGCTCGCAGCAGATGGGCTGCAGCAGAACATGTATGTTGAGGTTGTGACCTCCAATGGGGAACGAGCCTTTACCTCCGGGGGGGAGATACGCGACCCCGATACGCCCGTGTTCCGTGCGCGCCAAGAGCTTCCGGCGCTTGACCTTTATATCGACGTGACACGCAGCAGAGCGGCAGTCATGCGCGGCTATTGGCAGCGCACCTTGGTCTTTGCCGGTCTTGCGACGCTCCTGTTCCTGACGGTGATCAACGCGGCAATCCGGGCCAGACGGCAGTCAACCAAATTGGCGCAGGCCCTGCGCAATTCCGAGCGCGACCGCGAGCGCATTCGTGTGGCACAGAGCGAATTTGACGCTATCTTTGAAAATGTCGGCGACGGGCTGATTGTCTATAACGATAACAACAAGCTGCACCGGTCCAACCGCAAGGCGCGGGAGCTTATGGGGGTTTCGTTAGACATACAGGCCGTCGAGCAGCTGCGCAGCATCGTCCCGCCTTTCTCGCAAATGGATGAAGAAGTGGCCGTGCACCGCATTCATGTCCGGAACGCCGAGAATGAAAGCGTGGCCGTTCAATGCCGGGTGATGAAAATGCACCTGCATGGGGACTACATCGCTTATAACGTGCTTCAGGATATCTCTGCCGAGGAGCGCCTGGTGGCAGCGCGCACGGCCTTTGTAACTTCGGTAAACCATGAGCTGCGCACGCCGCTGACGTCACTGGCCGGGTCGCTTGAGATTCTGCACGAGCGGTTTGGCGAAGACATACCAAAGAACGCGAGCAAGCTTTTGTCGATGGCCACACGCAACGCGGATCGCCTGCTGGTATTGGTCAATGACATCCTGACCCTTCAGGCAATCGACCAGCAGCAACTCAGCATCCAGAGCGAGCGGGTCTCGGTCTCAGATGTATTGTCCGAAGCGATTGCAGCCAACACCGGGTATGGGGTGAACCGCGATGTGCAACTTGATATCCATACCGCTCTCGAGGCGTCAGAGAAGGCCTATGTTCAGGTCGATACGGTCCGGATGCAGCAGATCTTTTCAAACCTGATCTCCAACGCGGTGAAATACACGCCGCGCGGCGGCACTGTAAAAATCGGCGCTGAGGTGGACGATGATACTGTCACGTTCTATGTCTGCGATGCGGGGCCGGGCATTCCTAAATCCGCGCATGATCGTATGTTCAAAAGGTTCGCCGAACCTGTGCATTCTCGCGATAACCAAGCGAACGGCACAGGGCTTGGGCTTGCCATCACGCGGGAGTTGGTGTTGCGACAAGACGGCGAAATAAGCTTTAAGACACGGTCTGAGGAAGACGGTGACGAAAATTCCGGCAGCACATTCTCTGTGCGGTTTGCCCGTGACGATGTCGCTGCGGCTAAGCAGGGAGCGCCCGCATGAAGGTGCTATTCGTCGATGACGAGGATGACATCCGCGAACTGATCGAGTTTGCGATCATGACCGAAGAAGATATCGAGCCTACCTTCGCCGCAAGCGGATTTGACGCGATTGCCACGATGGAAACCCAATCCTTCGACGTGATCATGCTGGATGTAATGATGCCGCCCCCTGACGGGATGGAGGTGCTGCGCTGCGCGCGGGCCAATGCGGATCTGGACGACACAAAGATCGTCATGTGCACGGCCAAGACCTCGGCTGAAGCAGAAAAGACGTTTCGCGCCCTTGGCGCGGATCATATCCTGCACAAGCCGTTCAAACCGCTCAAACTGGCGGATTTTATCAGGTCGATCGTCTGACACCTCACGGCTCAGCCCCTGGCGGCTTTGAATACGCGGAATCCATTATGCCTAGAACAGCGAATATCCCATCAGCATCCTATCTGCGCATGCGGTCCGGTCTTGGTTTCCTTGCTGCACTTGCGGCACTGATCATGTGGTCGGGGGAGGCGGCATCGGCTCCTTGGCCGCGCGGTGAAGACAAAAGCTTCGTCACGCTTTCATATGAATCCACCGTTGATGGCCCCGACTTTGGCGATTTCGCTTCGTTCTATTATGAATACGGTCTGACCGAAAAACTGACGTTCGGACTGGACATCGGGAAGAGCCAGCGTGCCGGTCAGGTCAACGCCATCGCCTTCCTGCGCTACCCGCTGGAATTGTCGGGTGGCGATGATGTCTTTGCCGCCGAACTGGGCGTCGGCTGGGCCGAGCTGGATGGCGGTGCAGTGGCCGTCCTGCGGCCCGGCGTCTCATGGGGCCGCCCCGTGGAGGGGGCTTGGGGCAAGGGCTGGTTGGGCGTTGAGAGCACCTATGCGATTTACGAAGACGGCGGCGGGCTGGGCAAGATCGACAGCAGCTTTGGCATCAATCACGCGAATGGAAACTTGTCGATTTTTAAGTTGGAGTTCGCGGCACCCTCTGACGGCGATAAAACGTTGGCGTTCGCTCTTTCCCATGCGGTCAAGGTTTCCGACAACAGCTTTTTTGAGTTTGGTCTATTGCGTGAATTCACCGCCCCTGTCACCAAGTTGAAGGCCGGGCTCTGGCATGGTTTTTGACCGGCGCGCCGCGGCGGGTTCTGTCGCAAATTTCTCAGTTTCTTAAATAACGGACTTCTGCCGACACAACACTAAACCCACAGTCTCATGGAGTAAGTCCCTGATTGATGGTGTGGCATTTCTGACTTTCCAGCTTCCCGTCTATGGGCTGACCCTGTGGATGGCGGGAGCCGCACGGGATGAAATACTCACACTCCGTAAGCATTCGGCGAAGGCCGTGGGCGCGCCGTATTGATCAGAGGCGTTTGGTTACGGTTTTTGTTTTACGCGGCTTCGGGGCCCATTTTTTGGCAAGCCGCTCGAAGTGGCATTGCCAAGTTGTTGGCCGCGTGTCGTAGGGTGTTGCTGGCCTGTGAATTACGCCACCATCTCGATGGTGTATTCTGCCCAGAAGCTGAACGCGTCAGCTCGGGCATGGCGATATGAGTTTGCGGTGAGTTGAAATCAGCGTGGACGGAAAATCAGGTTGATCTGATCGTGAGCGGATAGAAACCTCTGAGCCTGCCGATGTGACTTGAACCGGCCGAATATCTTCTCTCGCTTCCGGGTCGGCCTGTGTGATCCTTCGATGGCATTGTTCAATCCCTTGTGGGCGCGGTGGTCAGCGTCCGGTGCCAATGTTTTGATCGGCTTGACATAGCTGCGCAGCTTGTCGGTGATCATGACCCTCGGCTCGCCGAACTGATTGATCAGCCTCTGGAGAAACCGCTTGGCTGCTTTAGCGTTTCGTCGCGTTTGCACGAGAATGTCGAGGACGTCCCCTTCCGCGTCGATGGCACGCCACAGCCAATGTTTCTCCCCTCGAATCGAGATAACGACCTCATCCAGATGCCATTTGTCATAGGGGCGAGGACGATCGCGCCGGACGCAATTTTCGAAATGTGGACCAAAGCGATTGACCCACAACCGGATCGCTTCCCGGCTTACAATCACACCGCGCTCGGCCAGCAGGTCTTCGACGTCAGCCGTGCTCATTGCGAAGCGATGGTAAGCGCAAACAGCTCATTCAAACCTCCATTTTGGGAGTTTGAATCAGAAATCAAGCAAAATGGGAATCCTGAATGTCCACAGACCCTAGATCAAATGGATTGAATTATTCGTACTTTTTAGAGTGCTCAAGCAACGCTGGTAATCCAATCACGTCATTCAGCTCATCAAAGTCAGCCATCCGATCCTTAAACGGTGCGTTTGAGCCGTTTGCACGAAGGCTCGCATAATACTCTTGCGCCTGTCGCAGCATCGCACGGGCAATGCCGCCGGGGAATATAATCAATTCGAAGCCCGTCTCGTGAAGCTCATCCGCTGATTTCAAAGGAGTCATCCCGCCTTCGACCATATTGGCTAATAGCGGAATACGGTCTGCGAAGCGCTCTGTGATATGCTGCATCTGGTCAAGGTTGCGTGGCGCCTCAATAAACAGGATATCAGCGCCAGCGCTTACGTAGGCCTCCGCCCGGTCGAGCGCCGCGTTGAAGCCCTCCACTGCGATTGCATCGGTTCGCGCGATGATCTGAAATCTATCTGATTTACGAGCATCACAGGCTGCACGAATCTTGCCGGCCATTTCATGCGCGGGAATTATTTTTTTTCCGGCCAGATGGCCGCAACGTTTGGGAAAACTTTGGTCTTCCAATTGGATCGCCTGCGCGCCTGCCCGCTCAAAGCTGCGCACCGTACGCTGAACGTTCATTGCGTTGCCGAACCCAGTATCACCGTCGACAATGAGAGGAAGCGCGACGCGGTCGGTGATCAACTCGATGGTTGCTGCCACTTCGGACACAGATACCAAACCGATATCGGGGCGACCAAGCCGAGTATAGGCAATAGAGGCGCCAGACAAATACAGACACTGGAACCCTGCCTGCTCCGCCAGCAAGGCCGTGAACGGATCATAGACACCTGGCGCGATGAGACGGCTGTCAGGTCGGGACAGCAGCGTTTTCAGGTCGGTCATGTATTTTCTCCATTCTTGATTGGTCTGGTCGTCCATACTTCCGCGGAGGTACTTAGGCTACGGTCGTATTCCATATGATGTTCATAGGTGTCAGGTCGGTAAAGCCCGCTTATGTGCTCAACGATCCGTCCTGTTTCGTCGGAAACGATCCGGCGAACCGCGAGGAGGGGCTCACCGGATTCAATTTCAAGCAGTTGTGCCACTTCAGGTGAAGCCAGTTTGGCACTGATTGATTGCTGGGCCTTCGTGACGGCGTGGCCAGCCCGTTCGATCAAGGCGAGCAGGGGCAGGCTGCGCATCTCATCGGCAGTAAAGCTGCGGCCGATCTTTTCGGGCAACCAGGTTGTGAGGTGACTAAATGGCACGCCGTCCACGGTGCGGACCCTTACAGCACGCTGCATGATCGTCCCAATGGGCTGTTCCATAATCCTACAGATTGAGGGGGGCGCCACGACATAAGTGAGTTCAATAAGAGTCACATTTGTCTCAAGCCCCAATGCGATCAGGTTCTCAATGTTTCCCGATAAACTTGCCGTGACTGGGGAGGCCCGCGCACCTTGTGCTCGGGCAAAGGTGCCTCGGCCGCGCTGCCGTTCGACCAGACCCTCTTCGGTCAGGCGACCCATGGCCTTACGAATTGTAATGCGCGAGACATCGAAACGCTCTGCAAGTCCCACCTCCCCCTGAAGAGGAGCTGTCGCAGAGTAGACCCCGTCTTCGATCTCCTGCTTCAAAATCAGGTAAACGCGATGGTGCTTGGGCCAAAGATTAAGATCGGCTTCGGTCTCACTAATGGCTGCCCCGTCTCGCTGAACCATATGCACCACCTCCTTTATATTAAGCGCTTCATCATCCTAGCTTAATCACCACATGGCGGTGATCCAAGTCAAATGTTCTATTGACATAACATTTGCAAGCGTTAGCCTAAGGACTGTTAAATACCAACTGAAAAACAGAGTCTCGGGAGGACACAATGTTGAAATATAATGGCAATTCGCGTCGCAGCCTAATCGCTACTGCTCTTGCATCGCTAGGAGTGGTAGGCTTTCTGACAGGAACTGCACCGGTCGCAGCTGCAGACGAATGGCCAGCGGATCCAATCAATATTGTCGTTCCCTTCAAGGCCGGTGGCTCTGCCGACCGCATGGCGCGAACGCTTACCGAACCCCTAAGCGCCGAGCTTGGTGTTCCAGTGGTGGTGGAAAACCGCCCGGGCGGTGCCGGGGGCTTGGGCGCGACCTATGTTAGCCGGCAACCCGCTGACGGCAACACGCTGCTTCTCATGCAGGCCACCCCATATCTTGCCAATGCAATCCTTGTAGGCGGGGCGCCTGTGAAATGGGAAGACTTCAGCTTTCTCAACGCGCAGTGGAATGATTATGCAATATGGGCTGTTCACAAGGACAGCCCATATCAAACGTTTCAGGAGCTCGCCGAAGCGATGAAGGAGCCGGGAAAAGTCTCATCGGGCATCATCTATGGCAACGGCGGCCACCTGCAGACGTTGCTCGCGATGCAAGCGCTGGATATCCCCGAGGCGAACGTTCGTTTCGTTACCTACGACGGCGGGGCGCCATTGCGCACCGCGCTGGCAGGCAATCAGATCGATTTCGAAGTGCTCGCCGCGCGTGGAGCCGCATCTGTGATGGATAGCCTGCGGGTTTTGTCGGTAGTTAATGAGAGCGATCCGGACAACATCGGCGCTCCTTCGCTGAATGCCGCACTAGGTGAACTTGGGGCAGAGCCGCAACCGATTATTGGCGGCAATATTACTGGCCTGATCGTACCTTCGGCCCTCCAATCAGAGCACCCTGAGCGCTACAATCGGCTTGTCGCGGCCTATGAGGCGGTAGTCACTAGCGACGCATACAAAACTGCCGCGAGCGAGGCTGGTGTGGGCGCGGACTGGGTCGGCCCTGAGGCCAGCCAAGAGATGGTCGATGGGGCTTATAGGGCGCTGTCAGAATTGAGTGACGTTATCAACTGATCGCCCCACAGCGATGCCCCAGATCCATTGGGGCATCGCAAAACACTTTGGGCTACGAGCAACCCTCACGGAATTCTCAAAAGGTTTCACCTCATGCGGTCAACTGAGCAAAGCAAACAAGATATCTTTCCGCCGCGTCGAAATTGGGGCGGCTTGGTCTTCGCATGTATTCTTGCGGGGGTCGTCCTTTTCTTTGCTTGGTCTGTGGTGGATGTCGCGCGGCGAACGACCGATTGGCTTCTTATTGGCCCCGGTGCAATAATCGCGGCGGCTGCCTTTCTCTGGGCCGGTATCGGCGACTTCCGGGCGCAACAACAGGTCCAAACTCTTGCCGAGGCGGCGCGCAGCGAAGCATCTCGGCCAGTAATCCTGATCGGACTAACCTGCGCATTTGCCATGGCGGCACCTTTTATCGGTTTCGATCTTGGTGCTGCCATTTTCATCTTACTGTGTCTGCTGGTTCAAGGAGAAAGATCCTGGTGGAAGCTTGCCCTTGCCTCTGTCGGCGGTGCCGCGCTCACGACTTGGACGTTTGTCGATCTGCTAATGGTTCGCCTGCCGGTCCTTTTTCTATGATGTCCTCCCCCTTCCGACGCCGATGAAAGCACAAAATTTATGATCGATCTCACTGCTTTTTCCTCTGCACTTAGCCTTTTAGGCAGCGATCCAATGGCGTGGTTGGTAGTTATCCCGGGTCTTTTTATCGGTCTTGTGTTTGGGGCAATTCCGGGCTTGTCGATCTCAATCGCCATGGCCGTGTTCCTGCCCGCCACGCTCTACATGGAATTCCTTCCCGCGATTCTGTTTCTCACGGCGATTTTTACCGGAGGTGGATTTGGCGGCGCGGTTCCTGCAATCTTGATGAACATTCCGGGCACTTCAAGCGCGGTTGCAACGGCATTCGACGGCTACCCGATGGCACGGTCGGGCCTACATGGCGAGGCGCTTGGCGCGGGGTTGCTGGCTTCTGCGCTCGGCACACTTTTCGGGTACGTAATTTTGTTGTTCATCGTCAGTCCTGTAGCGACTCTTGTTTTGATGTTGGGGCCAACCGAAATGCTCGTGGTAGCGATTTGGGGCTTGCTTTTGATTGCCGTCCTAAATGATGCAAGCATTGCCAAGGGCATTGCCGCCGGGGTTCTTGGTATCCTTATCAGCACCATCGGGTATTCCGATACAGGGATGATGCGTGGCACTTTCGGTAGCATGTATCTTCTGGACGGCATTCCGGCGATCCCGGCGCTGATCGGGCTGTTTGCCGCGTCGGAATTGATCAATATGTCCGGGCGCGGTGATTACCTAGTATCTGATCGCGAACTGCGCAAAATTCGACTTGGGCCAATTCTGAATGGCGTCAGCGGTGCTTTGAAGGGGTGGCCTCAGGTGCTGCGGGGGTCGACGATCGGAACAGCGATTGGTATTATCCCCGGTGTCGGGGCAAGCGTCGCGAACCTTGCATCATACGCCGCGGCAAAGCGTATGTCGCGTAACCCTGAAAGTTTCGGCAAAGGAAATCCGGCGGGCGTTGTTGCGTCTGAGGCTGCAAATTCTTCGTCGGAGGGCGGTGGTATGGTGACGCTATTAGCGCTTGGACTGCCGGGTGGGGCCGGAACGGCAATCCTGCTGGGCGCTTTCGCCATGCATAACGTTACCGGCGGGCCTAGGTTCATTTCGCAAAGCAAGGATATCGTCTATGCGCTTATCTTGGGGAATATAGTTCAGGCGATCCTGCTTCTTGGTGTTGGCCTGATCTTTGTTTTCGGTGCGAGCTATATCGTGAAGGTCCGTCTCAGCTACCTAATTCCCTTTGTGCTTGCCATTTCGATTATGGGGGCCTTTGCTATTACGGGTTCAATGGTCGGGCCCCTCACGGTTGCAGGTGCAGGCGCGTTGGGTTGGATCATGCGGCGCTATGGCTACCCAGTGACTGCGACGGTTGTTGGCCTTCTGATCGGCCCAATGGCAGAAGGTGAGCTGACACGAAGCTGGCAGATCTCTGGGGGCGACCCTTCGTTTCTTTTGCAGCGCCCGATCACGTTGGTGATGCTCGCGTCGCTGATGCTCATGATCATCGTGGTGTTGGTTGGTCGAAAGGCCCAAAGACAGGAGGCTGAATCTGGTGTCTGATAGAAGCGCTAAACCTGAGCCGATCGGGACCGTGGCAAAAATTCGGGAGGCACATCGTGTTCTATCCCGAGACGGAACCGACCTCATTTATATCGACCGACATTTTCTGCATGAAGGATCGCACCATGCGTTTGCGCGTTTGCGCGACGCGGTGCGGGATATCCGCCAGCCCGAACTTACTTTTGGTGTGGCCGATCACTATGTCCCTTCAAGCCCGGAACGGGCGAACGATGTGACCGCAACCATGATCGAAAGACTGGCCCACAATACCCGCGATTTTGGGGTCGACAGTTTTGGCATTGGCGATCCCCGGCGCGGCATTGTGCATGTCGCTATGCCCGAACAGGGCTTGAGCTTGCCGGGCACCACGATTGTGTGCGGTGACAGTCATACGGCGACCCATGGCGCTTTCGGGGCATTCGCCTTTGGCATTGGTGCGTCAGAAGTGGCGCACGTGCTGGCCACGCAAACCCTGTGGCAGACGCCCATGCCGGTCATGCGCATCAAGGTTGATGGGCAATTACGTGCAGGTACCACCGCAAAAGATTTGGCGCTTGCGATTATCTGGCGCATCGGAACGAGTGGGGCGACTGGCCACGCCGTGGAATATGCTGGTGACGCTATTGCGGCCCTTTCGATCGAAGAGCGCATGACTCTTTGCAATATGACAATCGAAATGGGCGCCCGATCCGGCCTGGTACCGCCAGATGACACAACCTTCGCCTGGCTCAAAGGGCGTCCTAGGGCCCCCCAGGGAGCTGCTTGGGATGCCGCTGTCGTTGAATGGCGGGCACTCCAGCCCGATCCGGGCGCAGTTTATGACGTAGAGCTAACTTTGGACGCAGGCGGTATCGTCCCAATGGTGACTTGGGGCACCAGTCCGGAACACGTAGCGCCGATAGACACGGCCATTCCTGAGAATGCGGATAAGGCCGCGCTTGAGTACATGGGACTTACGCCCGGAACCTCCTTAAGCAGTATCGCTATCGATCGTGCGTTCATTGGCAGCTGTACAAACGGTCGCATCAGTGATCTCCGCTCCGCCGCAAATATCTTGCGCGGGCACAAAGTGGTCACGCCTTTACTTGTCTCACCGGGCTCAGACCATATTGCTCGACAGGCCGAAGCAGAAGGCATTGCCGACATTTTTCGCGCAGCCGGTGCCGAGTGGGGCCTAAGCGGGTGTTCTCTCTGTGTCAGCATGAACGGTGATGCTGTTGCCCCCGGAGAACGGTGCGCCTCTACTTCAAACCGCAATTTCCGAGGCCGACAGGGCCCCGGTGCGCGCACCCATCTAATGAGTCCTGAAATGGTCGCGGCGGCGGCGATTAAGGGCCATATCACTGACGCGCGCAGTTTAGTGCAACATACCGGTGGAGAAGAGAAGACATGAAACCCATCAGGGCAATAACGGGCGCGGTCGCAGTCTTGTCGCGCGCGAATGTAGACACTGATCAAATCATACCAGCCCGCTTTATGAGCCGCTCGCGCACAGAGGGATATGGCGATCAGTGTTTTCACGATCTACGTTTTTCCGATGATGGAACGCCGCGCGAGGACTGGCCGCTGGGAGACTCATCGGTTGGCCCGACCGTGTTGATCGCTGAAGAAAACTTCGGCTGTGGCTCTTCCCGCGAGGCCGCGGTCTACGCGCTGATGGATTACGGCGTCGAAGTCGTTATTGCCCCAAGCTTTGCCGATATCTTCCAATCCAATGCAGGGAAGAATGGGTTGCTTACAATTTCTTTGTCGCGTGATGACGTTCAGAAGTTGATGAATAGACAGTGTCGTACGCCGGACGACACTATCACGGTCGACCTACCGCGCCAGCGGGTTCGGGCGGGTGACATGGATATCGGATTCGATATAGATACGCGGCTAAAATATCGTCTGGAGAATGGCCTAGATGAACTGTCGGCCACATTGGAATTTGAACGTGCCATTGCAGAATTCGAAACTGGGCACTTTGCTTCGCGCAAATGGGCAAAGCCTTTTAGGGTGCCATCGGAGTAAAGACTCGTGATCGATAGGGCCGTCATTGAGGACATAGCACCAAAGGGCGTGCTGCGCGTCGCCCTTAACTACGGAAACAGGGTGTTAGTCGACCGGAGTGCTGAGGGGCGACCTCAAGGGATATCCGTCGAGATCGCGCGTCTTTTGTCTGACTGGCTAAGTGTCGATATGTCCTTTGTTGACTACCGGCGGGCTGCAGAAGTTTCGAACTCTGCACCTCGGGATCTATGGGACGTATGCTTTCTGGCTGTCGATCCAGAAAGGGAGAGGCTGATTACCTTTACGGACCCTTATGTTCGCATTGACGGCTGCTATCTGGCGTCAGCGCGGTGTTCAGCGTGTGATGCCAGCGAGTTGATCTCATCAAATGTGAAGGTTGGCAGCGTCGATGGTTCTGCTTACTTGCTCACCTTGCAGCGCAAACCGGGGGCGGAAAATCTTTGTGTTTTTCCCGATATGTCCACAATGTTCGCGGCGTTGGACAATGGTGAAATCGACGCTGTGGCCGGCATCGGCGATATTATGCAAAGCAAGGCTATCCAACGTGTTGGGGCAAGGGTGCTGCACCCGCCGTTCATGGACATCCGCCAAGCTCTAGGGGTTCCGAAAGGGCGTTTTGTTGCCGCAGCGGCATTGCAGGATTTCATTCACGATCTTTCGAAGGCTGACGTGATTGGCCAATTGCTGGAACGATACGGCGTCTCGCGGACCTGTGCGCTTTTCTGACTTTAGGCGGTTTCGTTGCTTTGTCGCGCGAAGAGATTTAAGCATATTGCTTCCTGCAGTTGAAGCTTCCTCGTGATGTCCTAAAACCCATGATATTACATAATTAGCCTTATAAGAATTGAACTTGTAGCCGCAAAGCGATAATGTCACCCTTAAGCAAAGCAGAAGTGTCACTCTGTCCTCGGTTTGAGATGAGGATGCGTGGACATGGGATGGGTGATGATGAGCGAGCGCGAGTTGAACCGCGTAGAAGTTTTGGCACAGGTCGATGATGACCGGCTGACCGTTAACAATGCGGCCCACATGCTGGGTCTGACCCGGCGGCAAATCTTCAGGCTATTGAAGCGGTATCGCAAGGATGGCGCGTCGGCGATCCGACACGGGTCTCGCGGACGCGCGCCGAACAACCAAATCCACTCCGCGAAGCGTGACTTTGCTTTGTCTGTCATCAAGGAGCAGTATCCCGACTTCGGCCCGACATAGGCGGCGGAGATGCTGGCCGAACATCATGGGTTCAGAGTTTCGCGAGAGACGGTTCGCAAGTGGATGCAAGAAGATGGGATCTGGCTACCGCGCAAGCAGCGACGTCAGTTTCACCAACCGCGTTTGCGTCGAGAATGCTTTGGAGAACTGATCCAGATTGATGGCTCGGATCACCGTTGGTTTGAAGACCGCGCCGCGCCCTGCACCCTGCTGGTGTTCATTGATGACGCGACCAGCTCGCTGATGGAGCTACGGTTTGTGAAGTCGGAAAGCACCTTTAGCTATTTTGAGGCTTTGGAGGGCTATCTGCCC
>Ga0209634_1002039_pt1 | contig 14330 bp, 14 predicted proteins | sample LinPmetageLP40_FD_184043 | JGI IMG/M metagenome (GOLD analysis project Ga0209634, IMG submission 184043) | Marine viral communities from the Pacific Ocean - LP-40 (SPAdes) (version 2) | ecosystem: Environmental > Aquatic > Marine > Oceanic | place: Pacific Ocean | collected 2010-08-26
TGATGTAGAGATTGCTCGTGGACGACAGACTGGAAATTCTCTTTGACGACCAGAAGTTCCAGATATGTATCCGTGCGCACTTGCTGAATGAAATTCGCATAGGACAACCGATCAAGCCGATAGGCGGAGAGTACAATGAGAACCGTGGCGCAGAGAAAAAGCGACCACACGAACTTGTTACCGTACCTTAAGGATTTGCTTAACTTATTAAACAATACGAGCACTCACCCATTTTCAAATCACATCTCGGCACAATCAAGCCAATGACAAAGGCTAATTTATGTCATTATAGTAAATTATAACGAACGGCATTTTTTTGAACAAATATGTCGCCGTTTGCGGGATATAATGCCTATTTCGGCGGCCGAAATTCACCCTCCCACCGCTTATAAAGAATATGCAATCTGCACGCTGGGACCCAGGCCACCAATGATGGGAAGTTCAGCAGCGCATTTGCGTTTCAGTCTAACGGTGACAAAGGGTTCAAAAGCGTGACATGCTTAAGAACCCTCATGGTGTGAAATCTTGTCAATAACGTCGAGTAAATATTGGATGGTCACGACCGGGCGCTACTTCAGCGTTTTCATCCCATCTTGTCAGCAAACCTTCAGCAACGACTTCGACCCTTCAAGAAGACCTGCTTCAAGAAGGATGTTGTTCAGACGCTGCGCCGCGTTGTGTTCGTCAGTCGATGACGCATCGAGCACTTGATCGATACAGTAATCTTGCAGCAGCGCATAGGTGTCTTGCGGTTGGGTCGGCTCTGTCATCGCTGCACGGGCCGGTGCAACCCCGGCGGCTTCGCGCCCTGCATCGGACAAGGCACGTTCGCGCTCCGTATCTACAAACACGTTGCCTTGTACGCCCGCAAAGTTCCGGATACGCGCGATGCGGTCGTCGCTGCAATCAAGCAATGCCGCCATGGCTGCGACTTTGCCCATCGGGGTTGTCTTGCCGACGTACCCATATGGTGCACAATCCGACCGTTTGAGAACCCGGTTCATCACCGGATCTATGACGGTAACGATGTCCGAAATCCCTGAATCCCGGGCATATTCCAACGAGGCGGCCATCAGTTCGCATGTCGCATAGCTGATCGAGTTGCGCGAATTGCCGCGATCAAGCGCATCGGTGTCCACACAAAATCGTGTGGATTCCCACAGCGTGGCGCTGCGCATCGGGGGCTGCCCGTCCAGAATGCTTGAAAACACATCCGACAGCATGTGCGGCCCGGTTGTTTGCAAGGCACGAACGCACGAAACCACCTTGTTGTCGTCATTGATCCCGATGACATATGCGGGATCAAGCGCGTCGTATTGGTCTATTTCCAGCCCGTCTTTGATGTCGACTTCCCAGCCAAGTCTCTGGCCGAAGACCCGTGCCCGCAGTGCATACATTTCGTCCAACAATTGTGTGTAGCGGTGGCGGTTTGTCCCGTCGATAACAATAATCATGGTTCTCTCCAGTTCCAGTCCATCTGGAATGAAGAGCACATATCTGCATCATAGCGCTATTAGGGAAATCCCGTATCTGGGTCAGATCGGATAGATAAGTCCCAAGCCTATCGCGCGACCAACGGCCTGCGAGGTATTCAGCGCCGATAGCTTGGATCGCCCCGAGCGCAGATGCACCTCAACCGTTCTATTCGAGATCGACAAGATATCCGCGACGTCTTGCTGAGACTTGCCAGCTGCGATCCATTGCAGAACTTCCACTTCGCGGTTTGACAAAGTGGGATGGGTCAGCCTTCGTGAAAGGGCGCTGGTTTTCACGACGTTGTCATGAAGGAATACGGCGGCATTTTGCAGGTCTCCCAGGATCGTTTTCTTGAGCTGCTTCCATTCGCGATCCGAACAGTTTCGCGTGACGCTGAACAGCCCGATATCTCCGAACGGACCGCGTACCGGGATGGTCAGCCCTTGTTCATGAATTCCGAAATCCCGCGCTGCGTAAAAGATGGTCTTGAAAGACTCTTCTTCTCGCAGCCGCTGCCAATCAACCGGGGCGATGCTTCTTTTTGCTATTTTCAATGTTGGATCTTGGTGCAGGAAGCCTCGTTCGACATAGTGCGCCTGCCAGGCATCGGGATAGTTTACGAAACCGTGGACGGAGTGATCCAGCGGGTTCATTCCCGCGTAAGCCGCGTAATCAAGCTCGTGAGCTTCACAGACTGAATCCAGATAAGAGCGCAAGTTGTTCTGGGGAAGCGGCAGCTTGCTAAGATCGATAACAGACAAATTACCTCATCCCTAAAAACACCAGCACTCCGGCCGAAGCCGGTTACGTTAACGCTTTCAACGTAACCGGCTCCAAGATTTGCGCACTATTACACAGTAATGGCGATGATCCAACTGATCAAATTAACCATTCGAGGGTGGGTGTTAGGGATAAAAGGGCCGCGCAAGCGCAAGATGAACCTGTCAGTGTTCGGAATCGTGACACATTGCGGTGCCATGCAGGTAATGCGTGGCTCAGGCCGATTGCATGTCAACGGCCTGACCGTCAAGGCACCCGCTGATCGCAGCATCGGCCAGAAGATGCGCGACGTCGGCGCGCGATGCCGTGGCGGATTTATCGACGGCATCGCCCAACGTAACCTCCTGATGGCGGTCATCATCCGTCAGGGCGACAGGGCGCAAGATCGCATAGGTCAACCCGGAGGCTTTCAAATGCGCATCGGCGTCGTGTTTGGCCTTTAGGTAATGCGCCAGATCGCCTGTGGGGTTCGCTTGATCCGCACCGACAGAGCTTAACATGACGAACCGCTTTACGTCAGACCTGCCTGCAATATCGACGAGTTTTTTCGCACCGTCACGATCCACCTTGTCTGTCATTTCGGCACCGGTATTCCCACCTGATCCAGCAGCGAATATCACCACATCCATATTATCGCAGACGTCGGACGGCAGATCGGCAAGATCCCCGCTTCGCAGGTTCACACCATGGGGAAGGTCGCCGGTGTCAGAGCTTTCGCGCACCAACGCGGTGGGCTGGTGACCTCGATCCATCAAATACTGCAGAACCTGGCGGCCGGTTTTGCCGGTAGCACCAGCAACAAGAATATTCATCGTCATGTAAAATCTCCATCATTCACTGTTTCGGGTTCAATATTGCTAACAGACGGCCAGCCCGAGGCGCCGACGCGCCCCGGTTACACGTTTGTTCGCATGACCCGTCGGATACAACGCGATCAGGGCAGGAATATCGCCTTGGCGTTTACGAACTCTTTCATACCAAACCCGCCATGCTCTCGTCCGTAGCCCGAGTTTTTCACGCCACCGAACGGCATGTTCGGGTCAGCGGCTCCGAACGAATTAATCCGAACCATTCCGGTATCGAAGTAATTCCGCGCCAGCTTCAGCGCGCGATCCTCATCCGTGGAGAAAATGCCGCCGCCCAAGCCATATCGGCTGTCATTCGCCAAACGCATCGCATCTTCGTCGTCTTTGGCGCGGATCACCGATGCGACGGGGCCGAATATTTCGTCGTCATACGCAGGCATGCCGGGCGTGACTTCGGCCAAGACAGTGGCGGGGTAATACGCGCCGGTGCGGTCCGGGGCCTTGCCACCACACAGCAATTTGGCACCCTTGGCGACACTTTGTTCAACCTGTTCCTTGACCGTGTCGAATTGCCCTTGGCTCGACAATGGCCCAAGCTGGGTCGCCTCGTCAGTCGGATCGCCCAAAGTAATCTTTTTCATCTGCTCGACAAATGCATCGACAAAGGCGTCATACACTTTGTCCGCGACGATAAAGCGCTTGGCTGACACGCAGGTTTCCCCATTGTTGTAAAGACGCCCGATCACTGAAAACTTTACAGCGGTTTCTATATCGGCGTCTTCGAGAACCAGATACGCATCGTTCGACCCCAGCTCGAGCACGGTCTTCTTGAGCACCTTGGCGGCAACCGAACCGACATGGCTGCCGGCTTGATCGCTTCCTGTCAGGGTTACACCGCGCACCTTGGGATGTTCTATCAGCTTGTCGCTTGTATCATGGTCGATCAGTATGACCTGAAACAGATCCTCGGGAAGTCCTGCTTCGATACACAGTTCACGCAACCGAAGGCCCGACCCGGTGCAGATACTGGCGTGCTTCAACACACACCCGTTTCCGATCATCAGGCTTGCCGCTAATACCCTGACCGGTTGATAGAGCGGAAAGTTCCAAGGCTGGATAGAGTATATCACCCCGATAGGCTGATAGCTCACTACCCCGCGTTTTTTGCCGCCAGCGTGGGTACGTTCCTCGTCTGCCAGCAACTCGGGTCCGTGCTTGGCAGTATAGTCGAAAATGGCGGCGCAGATTTCCACTTCTGTGCGACCGTCCTTTAACAGTTTTCCGGTCTCTTGCGTCATCAAGGCTGACAGGTCATCGACGTTATCGCGAAGCTTCTGCGCGATCTTGGTAAGATAGGTGGCGCGTTCCTGGCGCGGTATCTCACGCCATTTCAGAAATGCGTCATGACACGCTTCGACACGTTGGGTGGCCTCACGCTCCGACATCAGGTCATAGGTCTGGATTTCTTCTTCGGTGGCGGGGTTGATGGTTGTGATCTTGGACAAGCTCGATCTCCTTTATGCTTACCAAGACAACGGCCGGTCCGGGGGAGGGGTTCCTGACGGTCACAAGGTTGTCAGCCAAAGGTCATCCCATGTTGACAACACGTCAGCGGGATTGCACCGAGCGGCCCTCGCGCGCCATGCGCAACCGGGCCGAGGGGCATGTCGCGACGACAACTACATTGCATGAACGCGTGGCTTAGTTCTTTTTGGCACACCATTCTTGATAGCAATGCCGCAACCCCGCAAGAACCCGCGGTGCGCGGGGCTCGATTGTTGCTTGAACGCCTTGGGCCTTAAGGGCACGGGCGTAAAGTGCCCCCCAAGGGTCGTCGGCAATAATCGCAACCTGCCGACCCAGCCAATACGGGCGAGCCCCTGACAGTTCCATTCCGATCAACCCGCCCACAAGCTGTGAATACCCCGCCGTCGGAGAAATCTCTTTCAGCGCGGCTCCGGCGGATATCTGTGCCAAAGACGCGGCAAAGCGCTCCGGACGCGTCATGATTTCGTCAACCGCGATATCAAAGACAGGTTCGTCCAGATCGCCGGGCCCCGGGCTGTTCTTCTGCGCCGGACCGAATGTCAACTGGCCGGCCAGTTCCGGCGTCAGAAAAGATTGAAAGCTCACGACTTCACCGGCGCTTATATACGACCAATGCGCATTTTTAGAGACGGTACAAACCACACCGTCGAAATCCGGCGTCCCGGTCAAAAAACCGCTGATCGCTGTCGCGCTGCCTTGCATCAGCCCAAGCGGACGGGCCTGCTTCAGCCCGGGTGTCGTCAGTACCGAAACCCTGGGGTCCTCCACCGCAAGGCGACTTAATGTACCGGCGGGTTCCGACGGCACGGGCATTGAAATCTGCGCGGGCAGGGGCGAATAGCCAGAACAGATAACGGGAATAGTTTGGTCATCGGACAGGTAAGGTTCAAGGGCATGCAACATTGCCCCCAGTTCCGCACCAACGCTGCCGGGTGGAATTATGTCATGCTGGACAACATCGCCATCCGTATCATGGGCCCAGATGTGAATCCCGGGGGCCGCGAAATCGACGGCTATCCAGTCTACGTTTCGAGGGTTCATCGCGATGGACCGCTAAAATTTGCAGAAAATGCTAGGCAGATTATCATCCCGTTGATCCCATCCAGTTTCCTCCCGCTGTGCGGGCAGGTCACGTATCGGCTTTTCCAAGGTTGGCTATCCCAGAGCGCCGGGATTTTGCAACTGCTATGTCAGTCTAGCATATGTAATCGGTCGTGTGGCCCAAGATTTCGGGTTGCATCAACCCCGGCATTCGCGCTCTACTATGTCACCAATAATAATTACAATCGGGAGCCACTTTAACATGAAAATCCTAGCCGCGACGACCGCCTTGTCCCTGTCTTTCGCCAGCAGCCTTGCCGCCGCCGGTTGCGAAGAGATCACATTTTCCGATGTAGGCTGGACCGACATCACCGCGACCACGGCAGCAACCACGGTCATTCTAGATGCGCTCGGGTATAAAACCGACATAAAGATATTGTCCGTGCCTGTCACCTATACATCGATGGCCGCCGGGGACATCGACGTGTTCCTGGGTAACTGGATGCCCACGATGGAAGCAGATATCGCGCCTTACCGTGACGCTGGGACCGTGGATACCGTGCGTACGAACCTGACCGGTGCGAAATATACGCTGGCTGTGAACAAAGCCGCCGCTGACATGGGCATCAAGACATTCGCGGATATCGCTGCGAATGCAGATGCGCTGGACGGAAAGATCTATGGCATCGAAGCCGGGAATGATGGCAACCGCCTGATCCAGTCGATGATCGACGATGACGCGTTTGGTCTGAAGGATTTCAAAGTCGTTGAATCGTCCGAACAGGGGATGCTGGCGCAGGTGAAACGAGCCACCAGCAAGGGCGATCCGGTGGTGTTTCTCGGGTGGGAACCTCACCCGATGAATTCCAACTTTGATCTGACCTATCTCGAGGGGGGCGATGACTTCTTCGGGCCTGATCTGGGCGGGGCGACGGTCAAGACCAACACCCGCGCAGGTTATGTCAAAGAATGCCCAAATGTTGGCAAACTGTTAAACAACCTGGAATTCACGTTGGCGATGGAAAACGAGATCATGGGAGCGATCTTGGACGATGGCAAGGACCCTGCCGAAGCCGCGACAGCCTGGATCAAGGCCAACCCCGACGTCCTGAACACCTGGCTGGCCGGTGTGACCACCAAGGATGGTGGCGACGCGATGGCGGCGACCCAAAAGATCACTCAATAAATCTGGGTATATGAATAAAAGGGCCTGCTATAAGCGGGCCCTTTTTGGTACGATTTGACAGCAGCGCTGCGGAGGCAAATATGAACTGGCTCACTGACAACAAGATTCCGGTCGACGATGGGGCCGAGGCTGCTTTCAACTGGTTGCTCATCAATGCCGGTTGGTTGTTCGACGGGCTGGCCGCCGCGATGGAATGGTTGATTGATGCTATCCTGTGGGTGTTGCAAACCCCGCATCCGCTGGTGATTATCGCCGTATTCGCGGGGCTGACCTGGGTAATCCAGCGCAATCTGAAGATGCCTTTGTTGATCGTGGCGGGGTTCTTGTTCATTCTGAATCAGGGCTATTGGGAGGAAACTACCGAAAGCCTGACGCTGGTGCTGTCAGCCTGCGTCGTCTGCATGGGGGTAGGCGTGCCAATCGGCATTGCCGCCGCGCACCGGCCGCGGCTGTACCGGTACATGGCACCTGTGCTTGACTTGATGCAGACCCTTCCAACCTTTGTTTACCTCATTCCCGCGATCGTGTTCTTCGGTATCGGGATGGTCCCCGGCCTTATTGCCACGGTAATCTTTGTGCTGCCAGCACCGATACGGCTGACCCAGCTTGGCATTGCATCCACGCCAAAGGAATTGCTTGAGGCGGGGCAGGCATTCGGCGCGAAACCCAGCCAGACACTATGGAAAATCGAATTGCCTTATGCCTTGCCGCAGATCATGACGGGCCTGAACCAGACCATCATGCTTTCGCTGTCCATGGTGGTAATTGCCGCCTTGGTGGGGGCCGACGGACTGGGCGTGCCTGTGGTGCGCGCCCTTAATCAGGTGAATACCGGTTTGGGATTTGAATCGGGTTTGATCATCGTGGTCGTTGCAATCATGCTGGACCGAATGCTGCGGGTGACACGGAAATGAGCGACGAGATGATGAATCCTGCGAATGCCGTTGAGTTTGACAACGTATCTATCGTTTTCGGTCAAAAGCCCGAGAAAGCTTTGCCGTTGATGGACGCGGGGCAGGACCGCGCCGAGATCGAAGCGGCAACAGGGCAGGTGTTGGGGGTGCACAATTGCACCCTCGACGTAAAACAGGGCGAAATTCTTGTGCTGATGGGGTTGTCGGGCTCTGGCAAATCCACGTTGTTGCGTGCGGTGAACGGGTTGAACCCGCTGGTGCGCGGCACGGTACGGGTAAATGACGGCGACTGGAGCTGTGATGTCGCAGCAAGCTCCGCCCCAGATCTGCGCAGGGTCCGGCGTGAATGTGTGTCCATGGTATTCCAACAGTTTGGCTTGCTGCCTTGGCGCACCGTGCGCGACAACGTGGCCCTTGGGTTGGAACTGGCCGATGTTCCCAAACAGGAACGGCTGGACCGTGCGGAAAAGCAGCTTGCCTTGGTCGGGCTTGCCGATTGGGCTGATCGCAAGGTGGGCGAACTCTCTGGTGGTATGCAGCAGCGTGTCGGTCTTGCCCGTGCCTTTGCTACCGAAGCACCGATCTTGCTGATGGATGAACCTTTCTCGGCGCTTGATCCGTTGATCCGCACCCGATTGCAGGACGAACTGCTTGAGTTACAGCGCGAGTTGAAACGGACAATTATCTTCGTAAGCCACGATCTGGATGAAGCTTTCAAATTGGGCGGTCGGATTGCGATCATGGAAGGAGGCCGCATTGTGCAGTGCGGCACCCCGCGCGAGATTTTTTCCAACCCTGCCTCGGCTTACGTCGCCGAGTTTGTCGCGAATATGAATCCGCTCGGGGTGTTGACCGCACGTGACGTCATGGGCCCGGTGGTCGCCTCGGATACCAACCCGGTCGCCACCGAAACCCCGGTGTCAGAGCTGATCGAACAGATGTCCGGGGCTGTGCAGGCAATTCCGGTTGCCGAGGGGCAAGATATCATCGGGACTGTGACTGCGGACAGTATCGTCGCGCGTCTGCACAACAACTGATACGGTGATCCCCACATGCAGCCCATAAGTTGTATTTAGAAAAACCACTATACTTCAGATTGTTTTTTCGCCAAAATCACATTATTTATGCTACGTTTTCTTATGTTCGTAGTTGGTTACTAGCTTAGCGATTTTCGCGGGGCAATTTTTCGCGCCGCTTTATTAGGCCTAATTTCCATACGTAGGGCAAGTTACATGTCATCGCATAATAATAACATTCAAGATTCCAGCACCTTTTCACCGTCACATAACCACGCGCACTCAGACCGGTCTGCCGGCAGGGTATGGGCCAATCCAGTTCCCACAACCAGGGGCGCGCCAAATCCATTGCGCGTTGCGAATACCTTTGCGCCGACGACGCTTGCACAGACCGGGCACATAGGCGTTCTTAAAAGCTCGGAGGATTCAGGTGCACATGCCGATCGGGACCAGGCGGCTATCAGTGCTCTCAAAAGCCAGCTTGAACAGTTGCGCGGTACGAAATCGCCCCAGTACACGGAGCTTGGCCACCTGTCGTTTTGGCCGAACATCGAACGGGCCAAGACCGAGGTCAGAGACCACGGGGCGCATTTCACCGCCATAGGAAAGGTTCAAAGCCTGCACGACGCGATAGACGTCACCTATTTGCCGATATCGTTGGCCAATGCGATCTGTCTTGATCCCGTGATGACGAAAGCTAAAGGGTTCGAGGTTGCGTTGGTTCAGGGAGGTTCAGCCAAGCTGGTCGAGCTGGACAACTGGTCATTGATGAATCTGGATGTGAAAGAGGTATTAGGCCTGGTCAAGCGCTTGCAAGACGAAACCGGTTTATCCGTTGCCGACATCAAGCGATCGGTCGAACCATATACGATTCAAACAATCGGGCTGGCAGAAATGCACCGCTCATACCTGCGTGACATCCAAGAGTTTCCGGTGCTTGTCGTATCGCAAACATGCGCTCAGGCATGGTTGGAAGCCGCGGCCTTGGCAGGGGTGGGGACGCGCCAGATATTGGCTATAGACAACTTGCCGGATCAATCGATGGATACCGGTCAACTGCGTGATGTGCTGGACGACTGCATTCAAAGGCGGCGGCCGGTATTGCAATTGGTCGCGGGCCAGGTGCCAAGTGACGGGCCCGTTGATGACGGACACCCCAACAACGCCACACCGGACCCGCTGGGGCAACTGCTGGACCTACGAAGCGACTATTTTGCCAAAGGTTTGGCATTTCCTCTCAGGGTCGATGGGCTCTCGATAAGCTGAACATGCCGCCCCAAATGCGCGGTGCAGATTGCAGCAAGGCCGTCAAACTAAGGCAACAGCATCCTGATTTCCGGTATCTGCTGGATCTGCGCCACATCTGCGTCGTAAATCTCGGTCATCTGCTCGACCAGTTCATCTGTCCAGTCTGGCATGTCCAGTTCTTCCTCAAGCGCGTCTTCTATCGCGAACTTGTCCAGAAACGCGGCAATCACGCGTTGCTGCTGTATGCCCGTGATCTGTGGGTGCGCCGCCAGATATGATTTGAACCGGGCCATTCCCTCTGGTTTCATGATGGTTTCAAGCAGGTCGAATTCACCAGCAAGCGGCACCGTTGTTGGCAGTACTGTCATCTCGCGCAGGATGTTGCCCCAAATCAGTGGCGCGTCTTCGTTACACCAAACGGTGATATCGATCTCGGGGGCTGAATCGCGCAGCAAGGTCAGGGTGTCTGACCATCGTACATCCAGCGGGTCTTTGTCCCCCCAGAAATGCGTGTCTGAATTGTCGGCGGAAACCTGGTGAAGAATCGGCAAAAGGGTCGCAGGATTACGGATAGCCAAGAAAATCTTCAACTCATCATCCGGAAAAAGCTGCGCCATGCGCATCATCCGAACCGGGGCGGAGGGATACAGCATGCCGTCGATCATCGCCGTCGCCGGGGTGCGAAAGAAATTGGCGTCCGATAATATCACGCGTTCCGCCTGGGAATCCTCCAGGATTGCATCTAGCAGAACATCACGAGCGCTGTCTGACGCCGAAGTTTTATGCATCGCGTTCAAAGTGTCGCGAAACAACCCACGATAGACGCTGTGCTCCGGCACAAAAGTCCCGTGTATGGCGAGCAGGGCCTTATCGGTAAGCAGACTTTTTAACAGTCGGTCTTCTTCAGTATAGTGGGCACCTGCGTGCAAAATTAACTGCATGGGATTTCAGTTCAACTTTCCTTATGTCGTCTTTGCAATAAACCTTCTGGCACGATGTGTAAAACTGCAAAATATTTGCCATTTCCCCTCTTGCACGGTCCGCATCAATCTTCTAAACGAACGCGCAGTGCCCCTATAGCTCAGCTGGTAGAGCAACTGATTTGTAATCAGTAGGTCCGCGGTTCGAGTCCGTGTGGGGGCACCACTTCCTTACCTGAACATGTTGATTTCGCCGGATATAGACGGGTTGGGCGATGCTTGTGCGGTCTTTCTCTGGCGACTGTCTCGGTCAAACGTGAAAAACCCGTCTTTCAATAAATGTGCTGCATACGCTGTTACCGGTACTTGGGTGTGGGGTGCCGTTGGTCCGGGTGTAAGAAATCTGCCCCGGCATCATCCGTGCCAGGTCCGGGTCGGTTGAGCCGCTGATGGTAAGCCCGACGGGACGGGGCCATGCCACTCAGGGCGAGGTCGGCGATGATCACGGGCACCGGGCGAACGCATACAACGTAACCGCTCGATTGATACCGCGTTTTACTTTTGAATCATGGGTGCGATCAGAATGATTGCCATTCCAGTCAGACAGAAGGCTGCGCCGGTGGAGTCCCATCGCGTTGGAACTTGACCCTCTATAGTCCACAGCCAAGCTATGGATGCGGCAATATATATGCCACCGTAGGCAGCATAGGCGCGGCCAGCGAACTGAACATCGACCTTCGTTAACAGGTAGGCAAAAAGTGCGAGAGCTATACCGCCTGGGATCAGCCACCATCCGGAGCGATCAAGTCGCAGCCATGCCCAGAATGCAAAGCATCCTGCGATCTCGGCGACTGCGGCCAGCATATAGATACCGACGTCAGAGATGACGTAAGTTACGGACAATCGGCACTCCAATTCCACGGCAACAACTCATCCAACTGGTTGATCTTATGATCATGGATGCGGTCGAGGATGTCAGCGAGATAGGCCTGTGGGTCCAGGTTGTTCAGCTTGGCGGTTTCAATGACGGTCATGGCGCGGGCGAGTGTTTCCGCACCGGTGTCGGCCCCGGCGAAGAGCCAGTTTTTTCTTCCGATTCCGAGCGGTCGCAGGGCGCGTTCCGCTGGATTGTTGTCGATGGCCACACGGCCGTCTGTCAGGAACACGCTGAAGGCTTCCCCGCGATTGAGGCCATAGCGGAAAGCCTTGGCGAGATTGCTCTTGCCCGGAATGCGCAGGAGTTGTTGCTCGGACCACGCAAAGAAGGCCTCAACCTTCGGCAGGCTGAGCTTTTGACGTGCCGCGTGACGGACGTCAGCAGGCTGGCCACTGATATCGCGCTCAACGTCATAGAGTTTGCCGATCCGGTCGAGCGCCTCGCGGGCGATCTCGGACTTGGTCGATGCCCAGAAGTCGTGGAAGTCACGGCGCAGGTGCGCCCAACAGGCCGCCTCGCGCAAACGAGGCGCACCATCAGGTCCAGCCGCGTAAAGCTTGGCATAACCCTTGTAACCGTCGGCCTGAAGGATACCGCTGGCATTGGCCAGATGGCTCAGGACGTGCTCTTCCTTCCAGTCTGGCGCGAAGTAATAGATCGCCCCGGGTGGGGCTGATCCAGCCCACGGACGCTGGTCACGCACATAGGCCCAGATCCGGCCCTGTCTGACGCCTTTGCCAAGTCCTTTATCGCGCAACGACCGGTCCAGCACACGGATCGGCGTGTCGTCCGCGTGCAGCAGGTCGCTGCCCATGATGTCTGCCTCAATCCGTTCGATCAGCGGCGACAGGGTCTTCATGGCCCGCCCGCACCAGCCCACAAGGGAGGTCTCGGGGATGTCTGCGCCCATGCGGGCGAAGATCTCGTGCTGGCGATATAAGGGAAGATGATCGTCAAACTTCGCGACTAAAATATGAGCCAGCAGGTTCGGGCCTGCCATGCTGCCTGGGATTGGCCGGCTGGGTGCAGGCTCCTGCACCATTCGCTCGCAGCGCCGGCAGGACTTCTTGATGCGGGCGATCTGCACCACTTTCATTTGGGCTGCAATCATGTCCAGCAGTTCGCTGACATCCTCGCCCACAACCCGCAGATCGCCGCCGCAGTCAGCGCAGCATGTGCCGGGATCAAGCTCACGACGTTCGCGGGGGGTCGCATCAGAGACACGTGGGCGACGGCGCAGCGCGGGCGCAGGGAGATCGCCCGCGGCCGGTTCGTTCTGACCTTCGTCGATGGGCGCTTCATCACCCTCGGCCACGGCCAGCAGCAAGTCTTCAAGCGCCAGTTCCAGTTGCTCGATCTCGCGTTCGATCTTCTCGGAGGACTTGCCGAAAGCCAGCTTCTGCAACTTGGCGATCCGCAGGCGGAGGGCCTGAACCAGCTGGTCGTGGACCCGCAACGTGACTACCATCTTAGCGTTCTCGCTCCCAATGCGGGCGTTTTCCGCCTGCAAAGCAGTGATCATCGCTTTCAGAACAGCGGGGTCGTCGGGAAGATCTACAGCATGATTTGACATGCATCTGTCTACCACGGGTCGCATGATAGCACCATAAAAACAAGGCGTTTTTGCCTATATATTCAGCCCACACGAGCGGGCGGCGCGCCCCAATCCGGCCTGCGCCAGTCAATGCCTTCCCACAACATTGCAAGCTGTGCGGACGTCAGACGGGCGGCCCCCTCCGTCATCGCAGGCCAAGGGAAGCGGCCGCGTTCCAGGACTTTATAATAGAGGCAAAAGCCCTGACCGTCCCAATACAGAAGCTTGAGCCGATCTCCCCTGCGGCCGCGAAAGGCGAAGACCGCACCGCCCGTCGGCTTCTGGCGCAGGACATCCTGGGTCAGCGCAGCAAGACCAGCAATGCCCTTGCGCATGTCCGTGACACCGCAAGCCACGTAGACACGAACGCCAGTGCCCGGACCAATCATACCGCTTCCACAGCACGGATTAGCTGCGTCAGCGCCACGGCAGCCATGTTGCTGTCGAAGTGCAGGCTGCGGCCGTTGCGCAAGCGCAGTTCTACCGCCATCGGGGCCGCGACGGTGGGTGTGTCAGCGATGGCGGGAACGCCGTTTTCAGGAATATCGAAAGGAAGGAAGAGCGCACCAGCGTCAGGCGACCAAAGTCCTTTGTTCTTCAGATCATGCCGCCACGCATAGATCTGTTGCCGCGTGATCTCGTGGCGCTGCGCCACCTGCGTGACCGTCGCTCCATCCGTGCCCACCGACATGACAATTCCAAGCTTCTCTTCGTCGCTCCAGCGCCGACGACGTTCAAACCCCAGTATCTCACCCCGCATCGCCGACCCCCACCTAAGACACGTCGCTAACGACGTCGTTAAGCCCGTCTCTTAGCAAATCATCAGGAAATCAGGCAGGTGGTCCCAACGGAGTGGTTACCAAA